>PVMK01119326.1_pt1 | contig 24317 bp, 16 predicted proteins | sample 1853481 | NCBI WGS metagenome assembly PVMK01 (sample SAMN08533507, study PRJNA380276) | Marine sediment metagenome, whole genome shotgun sequencing project.
ATCCTGTGAGGGCTTAAGACGCTTTTTGGCCTTCTCTTTTCCCAGACCAAAATTGGCGGTAAAACTGAAGGTTTTGGTGGTGCATGATAACGCCACTTCAAGCGACACTTTACAGGAGATGTTGGAATCTTTTACTATCGAGGTCACCATGGCCGCATCCGGACCAGAGGGAATCACAGAACTTGAAGCCGTCAGTAAAGACAAACCATTTGAGCTGGTAATCATGGATTGGAAGATGCCGGGTATGGACGGGATTGAGGCATCGAAGCAGATTAAAAAACATACGGGTTTGAGCAAAATTCCAGCCATCGTTCTGGTGACCGCCTACGGCCGGGAAGAGGTCATGCAGCAAGCAGAGGAGGTGGGACTCGAGGGCTTTCTCCTTAAACCGGTCAACCCTTCGATGCTTTTTGACACCATCATGCAGGCTTTTGGAGAAGCGGTGCCGGAAACTTCACGGATAGTGCAGAGACAAGAACAAGAAGCCGAGGCATTCAAAAATATTCAGGGGGCACAGGTACTGTTAGTAGAGGATAATGAAATCAACCAGCAGGTGGCCAAGGAAATTCTTGAGGGCGCCGGTCTAAATGTCACCCTGGCCAATAACGGTCAGGAGGCAGTCAATGCCGTAAAGGAAAGCAATTATGACGCGGTTCTCATGGATGTTCAGATGCCGGTGATGGATGGGTATACCGCCACTCGCAAAATACGCGAGTGGGAAGGTGGAATGCGGAATGCGGAATGCGGAATGGAGAATAAAATTGGAGAGAACTCCGATTTAAAATCCAAAATCCGAGATCCAAAATCCAAAATCAAAAACATTCCGATTATCGCTATGACGGCGCATGCGATGGCCGGTGATGAGGATAAAAGTTTGCAGGCCGGCATGAACGGTCATGTCACCAAACCCATCGATCCGGATCAGCTTTTGCCACTTTGCAGAAATGGATCCAGCCAAGTGAAAAACGGGCGACTGCGCAGAAACCGGTTGTTTCGGTCCAGCCTTCTGAAGAGGACAAAGTGGTTTCGATCGAAGCGGAGCTTCCGAAATCTTTGCCGGGATTTGATCTGGCAGATGGATTAAAGCGATTGCGGGGAAACAAAAGTCTTTACAGAAAGCTGCTGCTTGATTTTGGTGCCAAATACACAAAGGTAGCCGCTGAAATCCATAAGGCGTTGGATTCAAAGGATCTGAAGCAAGCCCACAGCCTGATTCATAACCTTAAAGGGTTGGCCGGTAATCTTGCAGCCACAGACCTGCAAGCGGCTTCCGTGAATCTGGAAAAACTCGTCAAAGGAGTTGATAAAAAAGCCCCGCCATCCAGGCAGTTGAAGTTGAAATTGTCGGAGCTTGAAAATGCCCTCATCAGGCCCTGGAATCGGTGCAGAGCCCTTGGTGTATCCGCTGAGAAAAAATTCCTCTAAACTATCCGACGAAGAGATTTGCTGCTATCCCAGCTGAATTCGCTCGGGATATTGCCAGACGCATTCGCGATGCAGCGGAAATGGGAGATGTCACAACGCTAAATGCCATCGCAGAGGAAATTAAGACGCACTCAGATTCCTGTGTACCGCTCAGCAAACAGATTGTTCAATTGGCTGAAGACTTTGACCTGGATGGTATTCAAAAATTGGCGGATGCATTAGATGCATGCTAATTATCCTGACTTTCGGATTACGCAACGAAATTCATAATTTTACTGAATTGTGGATGTCGGTTATCCTCCTTCAATTCTCATTTTTTTCAAATACCATTAGCTAATCCAAAATAAATTGCCTTCCCAAAAAGTTTGGATATCATTATAATTTTTGTGGTTATTCGGGTTTAGGCGGCAATACTGGTTTCTAAACTCACATCTTTTGCCCGAGGGCGGTGTTGCTCGCTGAATACCTTAATTTCAAAAATCAATCGTGAAGTCCCGCCCACAATGGCGGGGTCATCGAAATTCGTATCTCCCGTTGTAGCGGGATCCCACATTTCATATTGACGATCCGACAAATAAAAAGCCTTGTGAGGATTAATAAATAGTGGGAGTGGCTTCCAGCCACGAGCCCTGTACGCTGCGCTTTTTCTCTTCCTCGCGCCTAACCCTCAGACAAAATCTGATTGTTTATAAACCAGTTTGTTTGTTATTTTTTTGGACTTTTAATCTTTCGTTTTAGCCAACATTTATTGTTTATCTTCTGCTTTCTTTTTCTTTTCCACAAATTCAGATGGGTCTTTCATGATTTGCTGCACCTGGCTGTCGGATAGAAAGAATGGGTAATCGCTGGCAGAGGAGACCGCCGGATAGTTTTCATCATCCTTTTGAAGCTTGGCAAAGATGTCCAGCTGGTAATCCTGGGCCTCCTTTTAATTTCACTGCGTATATCGGCGCTGAAAACGTCATCTTTACGGCGGTCATTGATATAATCGGCACACTTGAGGTTACTGCCAAGGGTGGTCAGCAGCCGGTTGAGGTTTCGGGCCATTGCCCTTTTGTCCCCATCGCTGCTCTGCCATTCAAATTTCACGGCTGACCTGCGGGGCGTTGTCTGATTTTTCCTGCTGCGATCGGCCGGCTTGACCGGGACCTGGCTGCGAACCAGTTTCAGTGACGCTTTGATCCCTGGCGATTTGAACCTCACTGGATGTCGGTGGTCCTAAAAGACAAAACGGTTTTATCGCGCAGATTGTCTGACTGTAAGTTCAAATTTGCCCGGAAATTGTCTCTGGCGTGAAAGACGCGGCTGTCTCCGTCTAGCTGACAAAGGTATGCCGAAACGATGAGGCGCTTTTCCGATATCGAAAGTTTCGTCTCAGCGCTTCTTGCTGCCAGGCTTTTACCGTGATTCTGTTTTTCAGCATGCAGATCGTAGCGGTCGTAATCCTTTGATTCAGAGACCAGGGTCAGTCAGGGTAAGGGCCTCCCAAACACGTTGAGCATCGTCCTTAACCGTGTTCGTGTCGGCGAGATATCCGCGCCGGTTCGAGGTGCCACTGGTCGTCCTTTTTTTTCAAAACAATCGAATCGCCGCCTTTTGAAATTTCAATTTTGGTAATTTCGCTCCTGCTCCAGCCCGGCGAGCTCCGGGCAGCTCATAAAGCGTGCGATCGGAGCTGCGCATGAACAGATATACGGATAGTCCGACGATGATGAGAATAAGGATGATGTATTCTTTTTTTACTTTCATTTTCTCGTTTTCCGTTCACAGGTTCAGAGGTTCATACATTTTGGGTTCTATTACTATGGTTTCAGGTGTCAGGTTTCGGGTGTCAGGTTTCAGAGGACAGACGACAGAAGACAGATGATAAAGACTGGAAGCGGAAACACCCTATCTGACTTCGACTCGACTGCCTTCGACAAGCTCAGGCCCCAAGCATGCCGAGGGGAGCTCGTCGCAGGCTGTCTTTCCTTTCCTCCGTCATTAGTTTACTGACACCTGACACCCGAACCGCTCGGCGGAACCCCTGAACCTTTAGGACTTTTGAAACATCATCTGGATATTTTTTTTGCGGGCACGCCGGCGGAACCACACCGCGATGCCGAAAAGTACCACCAGGGAGCCGGCAGGCCGATGATATTTCAGGTTTTGGCAAACGTTTTTGTCCCCCGCTTTCGTATCATCCAGAGGGTTGAAGCGCTGCTCTTTTCCGCGCATGACCGCAATATCTTCGCGGCCATTTAAATAATCGATGACATTCAGCATGTAAGTCGCATTGGGCCCCCTGCCGCCGGCATCCAGTACATTGTCCTTTAGCATCTCGGCTGAGGCCATCAGAAAAATTTTTCCGGGTTTGCCTTTGGCAATAAATTGGCCGGCCGTTACGATTTTAGAGATATCGATTTCGGATCGGGTACCTGTGTCTGATGCTTCGTTTGAGGGGGTCTGCTTGGCAGCCTCATTTTCTTTATCATCGGGCGTCTTCTCATCGATTTCTTTCAGCGGGATGGGTTTGCCGGCAAAGTAACTCAGAAATTCTCCCGCAAGAATGTATGCCAGGGGTTTGCTTTGCATCTCATCTTTTGTGGAGGGCGGCTGAATGAACATCGGATTCAATGTAATTCGACCGCTCATTTCCCATGATTTTTCCGAGGAAGCAACCAATTGGGTTGCTTTCAGGCCATTGGCCGTCAGCCGTTCAGGGTCCAATTCCAGTGGAGATATCTTTATAGCCAGCATCCCCTTGATGCTTTTCATAAAATCCAGATCTTTGTTGATAAACTGGCTTTTGATAATCGGGGCAAAATAAATCGGCCGCCGACCGCCGCCAAGCTGGGCCGGTAGCTCCTGACGGTAGCAATTTTCGTCCATGACATAGGATTTCTTAATCCGAATACCATAATGACCCAGAAGTTTCTCAAGTCCGGTATCTAAAGGCACATAAACCGGTTGCTGGGCGCCGAAGTTTCCACCCTGCTGATTGCCGGGCCGGACTTCAATGAATCGATCAAGAATTAAGATCAGGTTTTTACCTTTCATCAAAAACTGATCAATCTGAAACAGCTCGTAATCGGAAAAGGGCAGGGTGGGCCGGGCGATAACCATAGAATTGAGATTATCGGGAATGGATTCCTCTTTAAGATTGACCGGCTTTAACGTATAACTTTGTGAGATCAAAGATCGAAAATTCATTACGGCATCCTGGTTCTGCAAGGCGGTCTGACCGAAAGGCGAGGCGCCACTCAGATTCAGTGTTCCGTGATCCGCAAGGTAACCCAGATCCTCATTGATATCGATCAGTGCTTCAACGTTTTTGTCAATGGTTTCCTCTATTTCTTTAATGTCCATTAACTGATACTGAGTGCCGATAATCGGAATCTTAATCACCTGCAGCAGGCGTGTGACGAGAGCCCGTTCACCAAATTCCGTTACCAGACCGATGGCCCCCGTTCCGGGAGGGACCGTACCTTTAGCCAGAGCCGGCCATTTTACGGTCATAATATTGTACTTTTTAGCAATAGCCTCCAGATCTTCATCCTCAGATGGATCCAAATATTTAAATTCGAGTTTATTGTAATTTTTCTGGTTTAGCTTTTGGACAATTCTTTCCAGCTCAGCGGGGATTTTAGAAAGCTTTTTTAGTCCGATATAGGGAGCCATTTGATAAAGGGAAGATGACAAATATAGCTTAACGTGAATTTTATCCTGCAGACCCAGCAACGCACTTACTTTATTGTTTAGCTTCTGGATAGCAGTCGTCATTTTATATTCCAGCCCTTCGGTTGTAGTTATGGTCGGGATGCGTTCAATCAGATCGCCGTGGATGAGCACCATTCCCATATATGCCCGCTTAAATTTGACCTCATCTTTTTCAATGGCTTGAATTTGGACGGGATGAATTCCGTAATTATTTGCCAGCTTTTGGTTTTCTTGAGTTTCTTCAGATAATTCACCTTCTTCAACACTAACATCATAAAAGTGAAAGTTAAAATAACGATTGGCAGAGATGCCGTATTCTTCCAACAGGTCATGGATGTAGCGCTCGGTATTATTGTGGGGAGTAGGCAGGTTTTTTGTAAAAAAAACTTTGACGGTTAAAGGTTCGGACAAAGTGGAGACAACTTTTTGACTGGCTTCAGAGATCGAGTACATTTTATTGGCGGTTAGGTCCAGTCTGAAGAAAAAGGTGATGCCCGCAACATTAACCAGCACGACGATGATAAGATATACCAAAAATTTAATATATTTTTCAGATCCTTTTTTCCCCAACATTTCTTGCTCCTTAATATTTTTGGTTCAGGGCGATATGGGCCCCGAAAAGGCCTACAAAGCAGACGCTTATAAAATACAGAATATCTCTGGAATCAATAATACCTTTGGCTATATTTTGAAAATGGAAGTCAGCTCCCAGATAGGAAAAAACTCCAAGTAACGACTGGGGAAGGAAAAAAAGCATTTTGTCGATCAGTGTCAGCATAGAACAGATAGCCAGTCCGATAATAAAGGCAATTATTTGATTGCGGGTTAGCGCTGAAGCAAACAATCCAACGGCTGAAAAAGCCGCACCCAGAAAAACTGCCCCGACGTACCCGCCCACCACCGGTCCCCAGTCCAATTGCCCCATAAAAGAAACTGTCAGCGGATAAGCCAATGTCGGGATCAGCATGGCCATAATGAGTGCAACGCTGGCCAAAAATTTTCCTAGAATTACATCGCCATAGGTCACCGGCATTGTGAGCAAGATTTCATCTGAACCGATGTTTAATTCTTCGGATATCAATCGCATGGTGATTGCCGGAATGACGAAAGCAAAAACAACCGGCAGCAATGTATAAAACGTACGCAGGTTCGCTTGGTTAAAAAGAAAAAATGTCGCAAAAAAGAACCAGCCGGTTACCAAAAGGAATATTGAAATGACGATATAGGCAATCGGAGATATAAAATAAGCACTAAATTCTTTTCGGAAAATATGGGCAACCTGACGCATATTAGCTCTCCTTGGTAAGCTTGCGGAAGATGTTTTCCAGTGTCTGGGTCTCTTGATGAAAATCTAAAAGAATCCAATCGGTGTCTTTTATTATTCGATAGACGTCCGGGCGCAAGTCACCTGCCGACTGGCAAGTAAGTCTGACGTCTAATTCGGAATCCGTTTCCGTAATTTTGGTAACACTTTCAACCCCATCGAGTTTGCATAAGTTTGTTTCCACTGTTTTAAAATCTGCATTTTGAAGGCAAAGATGCATGATGTTTTTGCCGCTGGCAAACTGCTTCAGGTTTTCGGTGCTGCCGTCAGCAACAATCTTGCCTTGATTGATAATTACGATGCGATCGCAAGTTGCCTCGGCTTCACTCAGGATGTGAGTTGAAATGATGATCGTTTTTTCTTTGCCGATTTCTTTGATAATTTTTCGAATCTCAACAATCTGGTTGGGATCCAGACCCGAAGTTGGTTCGTCCAGAACTAAAACCTCAGGGTCATTCATCATCGCATGGGCCAGGCCCACACGCTGTTTGTATCCTTTGGAGAGTTCGCCAATCGGTTTGCTCATGACCTCATTGATGCCGCAAAGATCGGCGAGTTGGCGAATACGCGGAAGCTTTTGATCGCTGCCAATTTCCCGAATAGCAGCCACATATTTTAAGTAATCAAAAACGAGCATATCATGGTATAGCGGGGCGGATTCCGGCAGATAGCCTAAAAGTTTTTTGATTTTTAAAACGTGTTTATCAATGCTTAAGCCTTTAATGTTGATGCTTCCCGAGCTTGGTTGGAGATAGCCTGTAAGCATCCGCAGGGTGGTGGTTTTACCCGCGCCGTTTGGGCCCAGCAACCCCAGGATTTCGCCTTTCTGAATATCGAAATTGATCTGATCCACTGCACAAAGGTGGGCATAATATTTGGTCAGATTTTCGACATGGATCATTTTGTATCTCCCTTTTTTAGATGCTTCTCGAATCGTAATTGATTAACCTATCTGCTCAATTATAAGAAACCCGTGTTTGAGCAAGTGGCTATAAAAAAATAAGGTCCAGATGTCAAGACCGAACATGGCTTTATTATGGGATGATGAAAGTCGTAAGTGCACTGACATGACGCAAGGGGCAGGAAAAACGAAAATCATTCCATCAAAGGCACCCGACAAAAATCAGGGAAAATTTTTAACTCAAATATGGAAAAAATGAAAAAAAGGTTTATTTTTAGTATATTCTTAATTTGTGCCCTTGTGACGCTAGTTTTTGGAAATTTTAATACATAAATTTAATATTTGCAAGGGAGGCCGCCGGTCAAATCGTTGATCGTTTAATAAATCCGAATGTTTCTGATAATGCCCTTTCGTCAGGTTTGGCGGATTTCGCAACCTTGCAGATTTATATATAAATTTTTTATTGCCTAAACTAACCTTTGAGGGTTATGTCATGGAAAAACAATTTGATTGGGGTTGGCATTAAACCTTCCTGAAAGGAGAGATATATTTATGAGCATTAGTGAAATGAGTGCAAAAGTATTTAGAGCTAATCTTTTATTCTTCACTTTGGCCCTGATCGGAGTAATATTTATTATCGCTAATTGTGTTACCGGTCCGAGCGCTCATGCCAAATCGACAGAATTTTTCAACGCACCTGCCAGTTTCAACCAATTGGCGGAGATGGTGAGTCCAGCGGTTGTCAACATCCGTACCGTGAAGACGATAAAAGGCGGGGGTGCGGTTTTGCGCCAGTTTCAGCGTGATCCCCGGGGGAGACAGGGTCCTTTTAAGGACTTTTTTGAACGGTTTTTTGGCGAAGACATGCAAAAGGAGTTTAAACAACCCAGCCTCGGATCTGGATTCATTATTGATAAAGAGGGCTTTGTGGTGACGAACAACCACGTCATCGAAGATGCAGATCAAATAAAAGTCAAACTCAAAGATGAACGTGAGTACGATGCAACCATCGTTGGCCGTGATCCCAACACGGACATTGCCTTGTTAAAAATAGATTCGGGCGAGGACCTTCCGACTGCCAAGCTGGGCGATTCCGATGAGCTAAAAGTCGGGCAGTGGGTGGTGGCTATCGGAAGCCCGTTTGGACTTGAACACACCGTGACTGCAGGAATCGTCAGTGCTAAAGGCCGGGTTATCGGATCAGGTCCCTATGATGATTTCATTCAAACGGATGCCTCCATCAATCCCGGCAACAGCGGCGGGCCCCTTCTCAATTTGAATGGAGAGGTGGTGGGAATCAATACCGCAATTATCGCCGGCGGTCATGGGATTGGTTTTGCCATTCCGATTAATCTCGCCAAGGGGATTATCGTGGCGCTCAAAACCGAAGGCGAAGTCACTCGGGGCTGGCTTGGTGTTGCAATTCAAGATTTGAACGGTGATATGGCTGAATATTATGAAGTTGAGAACAAAAAAGGCGTATTTGTCATGGACGTTTTTGAAGGCGATCCCGCAGATAAGGCCGGCATAAAACCAAAGGACATTATTCTTGAAGTAAATGGCCAGAAGATTAAAACCAGTCGACGTCTCACCAGCATGATTGCTGGAATACCTGTCGGGGAAACCGCTAAAATAAAAATTTTACGTGATGGAAAAGAAAAAACAGTTAAGGTCAAAATCGTCAAGCGCGATGAGACAAAGCTGGCCTCCCGGGGTCGGCCCAAAGAACAGGCGCAAGAATTCGGTATTCGTGTCTCGAATTTGACTCCTGAAATTGCGCAGCGATTAAATATTGCCGAAACATCCGGCGTCATTGTCACCGAAATACAAAGCGGCGGTAAAGGAGAGGAGGCAGATATCCGTGTCGGTGATATTATCAAAGAAATTAACCGCCGTCCGATAGAGACGGTATCGGATTATCAAGAAATTTTGAGCCAAGTGGATTCAGGCGAATCGGTTAACCTGTTCATCCGACGAAAAAACGCCGGATTTTTAGTGGCAAAGCTGATAAAGTAACCGGGGTGGTTGACATATTTTGGGTGTCAGCAGTCAAACAATTAGGTTTCAGTGTTCAGGTGTCAGGTGTCAGCAATCACAAGGTGTCGGGTGTCAGGCTTCTGGGTTCTACGTTCAAGCCTCTGGCTGCCGGTCACTGCTATCTCGCAGCCACGAAGGGATGCACTACTCTCCGGTTTTAATCTGTCTTCTGATCTCTGACCTCTCGTATGAAACTTCATCACCAAAGTTTCCTCTTCGATCAAACTGGCCGATTCGGCGGCCAGAGGCGGCGCTGACACCTGAACACTGACACCTGACACCATGGTTTGTTGCCTGACACCTGAAACCTACTTATCCCTGAAACCCGAAACCTTCCTTGTAGTGCTTGTTAATCCCTGATGGTCTTACTCAAATCCGGAATGGTTTCGGGTTTATCCCGCTGCATGTAGCGGCTATCCCCGTCGCGGGCCGTTACGTTTTCATAAACGCCATCATCCCGTTTTACCAATTTGGTAAAACCCAGGTCACGGAGCTCACTGTTGGTCTTCGGACAGCTGATATTGATTTGCGAGATGATTTTTTGTACGGGCCCCTTGCAATGAGGGCATTCCTTTAGCGGATCATCAGATAAAGCTTGCTTAAAATCAAACACCTTCCTTAATTTGCACGGTCGTTTAAGATGTTCATATTCATAAATTGGCATAATGTCAGCTCGCTTGGTATCGACTGATATTTATCACAAATGGCGATCGGTAAAATCAACTCTCCTATAAAATTATAAATGAAATAAAAATTCTGTCAAGTCTCTTCAAATTACAGGGGGAGCATCAACGGCGTATCGTCCAGATAAAATCAGCCGCAAAGGGCATTTTTGGGCGCTGACGGATGCTCGTAAATCAAGGGCCTAAATTCGTTTAACCTCCTAAAGTTTTATCAAAAGCAGCCGATAGTTTTAATGGGTTTCATGTGATTCTCATATAAAGTGCCTAAAATGATCTAAAGTTGGAAGTGCCTAAAGTTATGGCGTCGCTGCGCTCCATCTTTTCTTATAAAATTGACAGGATTCCAAAACTTTAGGCATTTTAGATCACTTTTAATCCCGCCATTGGCGGGACTCACTTGCTTTTTAAGTGCCTGCAACAACCAGAGAAAAAGATCTCATTGCTGATTTAACGGTCGGGGTAACCAACTATGAGCAAAGCACAGACGGTTGAACAAACCGATGTTAAACTAAAAATTAAAGAGGCGGAGACCTGTCATTCCATGGGTATGATCGATGAGGCCTTGACTCTTTACGAACAGGTTCTTTCCTTCTTACCTGATCAGGATGATCAAAGTTCGGAAGCGATTGGTAAGAAAGTCAATCATTTACGCAAGGAATTAGAGATGCGGGAAATGGCGGAAAACCAGGGTTTATCCGCTGAAGATATTACCCTTTTTAGAAAAAACCTGTCCCTGCATGATGATGTCCCGACGATTCTGGATGGCGCCAGCGCGCTGAAGGAACTCGGCCTTCTTGAAGAGGCGACGGTCGAGTATGAAAAATTATTGCAGTTTGATTTTGGAAAATCTGACTATTCGAAGCTGGATTATTCCCCGGCTCAGATTGTCGTCGATTATTTAACTTGTCTTCTCCAGACCAAGCAGGCCCGTGAAGTCGTCAAAAAGGCCTATAAGGTCATTTATCAGCACAATTTGAAAGACAAGGAAAACGCTCAAATTCAATTCTGGCTGGGCAATGAGATGGAAAAAAGGGATCAGCGAGATCAGGCGCTTGAGCTTTATGAGACCGCCGCTAAAGTCGATCCGAAAAATGAGGAAATCACAAATAGACTGAATTCTTTAAAGTCCAGCAGCTCTACCAGTTCGAGATACGATTATCTGTTGAGAAATAAGTTTGTAACCACCAACCAACTCCGAGAGGCCCTGTCTATATGCAAAAAAATCGGAAAGAGTGTTGAGTTCGTTTTGATAGACCGGTTTCAAGTCAAAAAAGAGGAGGTCGGCAAATCCCTATCTTTGTTTTATGGCTGCCGGTTTCGCGACTTTGATCCGGAAGCAGTCGTCCCTGTTGAGCTCACAAACAAGTTGAAAAAATCGTTCTTGCTTTATTATGTATGGGTGCCCTTGAGCTGGAATAAAAGCGGTGTGGAAATTCTGGTTGACGATCCAAAAGATCTTCGGAAAACGGATCATATCAAAGCGCTGATGACCAACCAGAAAACCAATTTTGTGATAGGAATTAAAGAAGACATTGAAAAATACATCCATCATTTCTTTGATCCGCGGGTCGAAAAGCTTACTGAAAATGTATTTGAAAACCTGGACGATATCATTCCGGATATTTCCTTTGAAGAAGAGGAGGAGGTGGACGAGGATATCTCTGGTCTGGATGAATCATCCAGTCAGGTGGTTAAGTTTGTGGATCAAGTCCTGGTTACTGCATTTCGCAATAAAGCATCCGATGTCCATATTGAACCTTCGGCCATAACCCGTAAAACGACCATACGTTTTCGGACCGATGGGGTTTGCCATGAGTATATCCAGGTCCCTAATGCCATGGCGCCTGCAATTATCTCACGTTTGAAAATTTTGGCCGACCTTGACATCGCCGAACGCCGCCGACCGCAGGACGGGAAAATAACATTTAAGCGTAAGGGTGTACAAGATTTCGAACTTCGAATGTCCACCATGCCTACAGCCGGAAGATTTGAGGATGCAGTGTTGCGTATTTTGACCACCTCCGGCTCGCTTAAACTCGATGAGATCGGGTTAAACGAGCGCAATCTAGCGGTTATGAATCGGATCATTACCCGGCCGTACGGCCTGATTTTATGTGTGGGTCCGACCGGGTCGGGGAAAACGACGACATTGCATTCTGCCCTTGCCCATATCAACACACCCAGTGTCAAAATTTGGACCGCCGAGGATCCGGTAGAAATCACCCAGGCCGGCTTGAGGCAGGTGCAGGTGAAACCCAAAATCGGTTTGGATTTCGCAAAAATTATGAGAGGGTTTCTAAGGCTTGACCCGGATATTATCATGATCGGTGAAATGCGGGACCGCGAAACAGCTGCTACTGCAATTGAAGCCTCTCTGACCGGCCATTTGGTATTATCCACCCTGCATACCAATAATGCTCCGGAGACGTTAACCCGACTGCTGGATATGGGAATGAATCCGCTTAATATTGCGGATTCGTTTTTAGGGGTATTGGCGCAGCGGCTTGTTAGAAGATTGTGCCCCGATTGTATAGAATCCTATCACCCGGATAAAGAAGAGTTCGGTTATATCCAAAAGGATTACGGGGCAAAGGCCTTTAAGGATCTGGGAGTGGAGTATACTTCCAGCTTTGAGCTTCAGCGTTCCTTGGGCTGTGAAAAATGCAATGGATCCGGCTATAAAGGCCGATTGGGTATTCATGAATTAATAGAGGGAACGCCAGATATTAAAATTTTAATCAAAAAGCAAGCAACCTCTCAAGATCTTGCAAAGCAGGCGGTCAAAGATGGAATGACGACACTAAAGCAAGACGGGGTCCATAAGGTTTTTGATGGAATTACGGATATGCGTGATGTCCGCCGCGTCTGTGTAGAGTAAAAATAAAAAAAAGGTGAAACCATGTCAAAACAAGCAATGGTTGTGGATGCAGATTACTTTTTTGTAGAGTTTGTCAGCGAATTGCTCGAAAAACGCGGATATGCGGTCACCAAGGCCTATGACGGTAAAGACGGCATCTCCAAGCTGAAAGACAACCCGCATGATATTCTGTTTGTCGATTTGGTAATGCCCAAGGTCGACGGCCGACAATTCATTCATTACGTGCGTCAGAAATATGGACCCAATCATTTTCCGATTGTCGCTTTATCGGGAGTGATGATTGAGCAACTCGGCAGCCTTAACGAAATTGGCGCTGATTATTTTATGGCCAAAGGGCCCATTGATAAACTGACCGTCCAGTTGAACGAATTTATGGCTGAAATCGAAACTCATCCGGAATTTCCCCCCGGCGAAATAAAAATAATGGAAACCGGCGGTGTTTATCCCCGACGGGACGCTGTGGAATTGTTAAACTCCCTGAAGTTTCATCAGGCGGTTATCGAAAGCCTGGGCGTTGGGGTTATTGTGGTTGATATTGATACGCGTATTTTAAATGCAAACTCACTGGCCTTTGAAATTTTGGGTAAATTACAGACGCAAATCCTTAATCGTCCGGTGGTTGATATTTTTCCGACGCCGGTCAGGGCAAAATTGGGCGACGCACTAAAGCAGGTGATTCAGTCGTCCGCAAAATCAAAAATAAGTTTTCTTACTGATTTCAACGATCGCGCCATCAGCACTACTGTATCCGCCATTTTGCTTTCTTCAAGTAAAGCCGGATGGGTTCTGGTTTTAGAAGATACACAAACTGTCTGATACTCTGGTATAAGCGGCTTCATACCCCCTCCAATTCAGTCGGCGATGAGCTTTTATTAAAGGATTTAATCTGCGGATCTTTTGATGGGACACGGGTCTGCACAGATTTTCACAGATTTTTTCGTCAGGTTAAAAATATCCGCAGATTACGCAGATTTTCGCAGATTTTTTCTTTAGCTAAAAATTAATCCGTGTAATCTGCGTAATCTGCGGATCTGGTATAAACATTCTCAGATTCCCCTCCTTTGGCCGAATCTCCTTGTAGGAACCGGTTTTATTTGTTAAAAGTCAAAATTTATAAAGAAACAGCTATTTTGCCGGCACAGGTCATTTTTAAATTCCTGTTAAAGGAGGCTTTATGATACGGGTCGGAATCGTGGGCGCAACCGGCTATGCCGGGGCGGAACTTGTCAGAATTCTTTCAGGGCATTCGCAAGTTGAATTGACTATTCTGACTTCCCGCCAGTTTGCCGGGGTTAAATTTGACGATGTTTACCCTGCAATGGCCGGATGCGTGAATCTCGTCTGTCAGGAACTGGCAGTCGAGAAAGTATGTGACAGCGCAGATGTCGTTTTTACAGCGCTTCCGCATCAACTGCCAATGACCCTTGTTCCGGAATTTGTCAAGCGGAAGGTGCGCGTCGTGGATCTGTCTGCCGATTTTCGATTTAACGATGCCGCCGTGTATGAATCTGCTTATCAGCCGCATACCGCCAAGGATTTACTCGATAAAGCCGTTTATGGCTTAAGTGAAATATATTTTGAAGACATCCGATCCGCCAATTTGATCGGCAATCCCGGATGCTACCCTACCAGTGTCTTATTGCCCCTCATTCCTCTGGTGAAAGAAGGCCTTTTGGAACTTAACACCTTGATTGTCGATTCAAAATCAGGGGTTTCCGGAGCAGGCAGATCCGTATCATTAACCAGTCACTTCTGTGAAGCAAATGAATCCCTCAAAGCTTACAAAGTTGCCGTTCACCGTCACAATCCAGAAATGGAAGCCGTCCTTAGCCGTGAGGCCAATCAGCCGGTTAAGTTAACATTCGTTCCGCACCTGGTTCCGATGAGCCGCGGAATGTTAACCACTGTTTATGCAACGCCGGTCGCCGCGCTAAAACCGGAAGATATTATTCACTGTTATACCTCGGCTTACGCTAAGCATCCTTTCATCCGGTTATGTGCTAAAGAGCGGGTGCCGGATACCCTGCATGTGAAAGGAACCAATTTCTGTGATATTGGATTTAAACTGGATGAGCGAACCAATCGGCTCATACTTATCTCAGCAATTGACAACTTGGTTAAAGGTGCTGCCGGGCAGGCCGTCCAAAACATGAACATCATGCTGGGTCTGGATGAAGCTGCCGGGTTAAGTCATATTCCATATCCACTCTAAATGCCGGGTTATCTGTTATCCGTTATGGGTTATTAGAATTTGAAGATCTAGTTGATAATTTATTGTGATTTACAAATAACTAATAACGAATAACGATTAACCAAAACATTGACATCAAGGATTTATTAAATTAGATAGATCGGGAATATCGCAATTTAGGTGGATTATGGTTAACGATCAATGTTTTATTAAAAAGGAGGTTGAAGATGACCGCAAAGCTAATTAAGGGGACGGAAATCCGCGAAGAGATCTTAAAAGAAATTGCCGATGAAGTGAAAGAACTCAAAGAAAAGCACGGTGCTGTGCCCGGCCTGGTTACGATTTTGGTCGGCGAAAACCCCGCCTCCATTTCCTATGTGACCCTGAAAATCAAAACTGCCAATCAGCTGGGATTCAAAGAAATTCAGGACAGTCAGCCCGAAGATCTTTCCGAGGAAGATTTGCTGGCCTTAATTGACAAATACAACCATGATGATTCCATTAACGGCATTCTGGTCCAACTTCCGCTGCCAAAGCATTTAGACGAAAAAAAGGTGCTCAATGCCATTGATCCGGATAAAGATGTGGATGGTTTCCACCCCATAAACGTGGGCCGACTGATGATTGGTGGCGATGAAGTAAAATTTCCGCCGTGCACGCCGGCCGGGATTCAGGAAATGATTGTGCGCGCCGGTGTGGAAACAAGCGGCGCTGAAGTCGTTGTCGTGGGTCGCTCTAACATCGTCGGCAAGCCGATTGCCAATATGATGTTGCAAAAAAGCGATGGCGCCAATTCTACCGTGACGGTTGTACACACCCGGACCAAAGATTTGGCAGCACATTGTAAACGGGCCGATATTTTAATCGTCGCTGCCGGCGTACCCGGACTGGTCAAACCCGAGTGGATTAAACCGGGTGCATGCGTAATCGATGTGGGTGTCAACCGGGTCGGAGAAAAGATTAGCGAAAAAACAGGAAAGAAAATAGCGATCTTAAAGGGTGATGTGGATTTTGATGCAGCCAAGGAGATTGCGGGGTCAATTACACCGGTTCCCGGCGGTGTAGGGCCCATGACGGTCACCATGCTGATGAAAAATACCCTCAAGTCTCTGAAGTTTAAGCTGGGGGTGGCCTAATTTTTTAAAAATGAAAAAAGGGTTAAAGTTAAGCCATCAAAAGCCGATATTGTTAATAGATTAAACTATTTATATATTGACAAAGAAATTGTTCACTAATATATTGTTATTTAGGATAATTTTTTAAAATGAAAAGGCAAAGTCACCGAAAGATGGCGACGCAAAGCTATGGATCTAAAGCCGATGCGGCTAAGACTGCCAGGTTGCCGATAATATGCTATCAGAACGCCTTTGGGTGATTGGGCTTAAAGGCGTTCTTTTTTGTGCAGCGAAATAAATCGCCAACTGTTGTGAACCACCGGCATCAAGATATCTGATACCCGGTCGTCGCCTGATAATGAAAAACCGGTAAAAAAACGATATTGAATAACTGTGGAAACTTACTCACTTGACACGGATATTTGGTATATGTTACCAACAATCTCAATCTCAAAGTGGCATCAAGGGCTGCAAATAGAACAACAATAACCAATTAATCAAATTGAATTCGATCAACCTTTATTTTACATGAGATTGATCGTTTGAATATAGATAACCCGGGCAAATCCATAATTCGTTTAAGGTATACCGTTATGCGAAAGAAAATTTCTTTTGTCGTATTAAGTAACAGTGGAGCGCCTGCAAAGCAAATCTGCGCCTCCAAGACTTCCATACGTTTGGTCAGTGTTTTTCTTGCAGCCTGTCTGATATTTTTTGGTTATATTATTTATGATTACTTCCAGCTCAAACAAACCACTTCGCACTTGCAAACCCGTGCGATCCATCTGACCAACGAGTTGAACGAGATTCAAAGTCAACGCAAACAGATTCAAGAGTTTGCCAACGAGATCAATTCCTTGAAAAGCCATCTGGTTACGTTGAACAACTTTGAGAAAAAAATTCGTATCATCGCTAATATTGAAAAAACCGGCGAAGCGAATAACATTTTCGGCATTGGCGGTTCCATACCCGAAAATTTGGATGCCAGACTGCCATTGATGGAAAAACACAACAGCCTGATGCGTGATATGCATGAGCAGATTGATGAGTTGAAGAGCGCATCCATTCATCAAAAAGACGAATTTGAATCCCTCCTCAAATCCCTGGAAGACCAGCAAAACTTGTTGGCTTCCACACCTGCCATCCGTCCCATATCCCGGGGTGAAAAATCATGGGTCACCTCCGGGTTTGGTTTCCGGGTATCACCATTTACCGGTCAACGGGAATTCCATCAGGGATTTGACATCTCCAGCCGGAAGGGGACGCTGATTCTGGCTACAGCCGACGGGGTTGTTACTTTTGTCGGCAACAAAGGACTGCTGGGCAGGACCGTGATTGTCGATCACGGCCATGGAATGGTTACACGCTACGGACACTGTCAGAAGTTTCTAAAGAAACGCGGTGAAAAAATAAAACGCTGGGAACCCATCGCTCTGGTGGGGAACACCGGCCGCAGCACCGGATCGCATGTGCATTACGAAGTGCGTCTGAACGGAATTCCGGTGAATCCTAATAAGTATATCTTAAATTAATGCCCCAGGGACGTTGCATTTCGAGTCCGCCTTAAAAAGCCGATGCAGGTTAAGGTCAACCCATATCCCTGTATCAGCCTGACCGATTTTTATTTCTTGTCATCTCGATTTGACCTGTCTGACCTTGCTTCTGAGGCCTCCCGCGCATATATTATAATACCCCGCCGGGCATCAAATCTATTTGGATATGGGGCAGCGATGCGGTTGAGCCGAACGTAAGCATATCCTCCTGCGGGTAACCCCGATCCAATAAAATAATTATTGAGAGATACGCTAAATTTGGTATAATCCACCCAAAGACCCGAATATTTCATACTTAATCCATGTGGGAAGGTGACACCCCCAAGATGATACTAAATGCTTTGACCAAAATCTTTGGCAGCAAAAATGAACGGGAATTAAAACAGCTGCAACCCAGCGTTGAGCGCATCAATGCGCTGGAATCTGAAATTCAGGCCATGAACGATGACCGGCTCAAGGCTCAAACCCCCCGGTTTAAAGAGCGCATCGATCAAGGGGAATCCCTGGACGATATTTTACCGGAAGCGTTTGCCACCGTTAGAGAAGCCTCCGTACGAACGCTGAATATGCGGCATTTTGATGTCCAGCTGATCGGCGGAATCGTGCTGCATGAGGGCAAAATTGCCGAAATGAAAACCGGTGAGGGCAAAACATTGGCAGCGACCCTGCCGGCATACCTGAATGCATTGACCGCAAAAGGGGTGCATATTGTCACGGTCAACGACTATCTGGCCCGTCGTGATACCGAATGGATGGGTCATATTTATAACTTCCTGGGTTTATCAACGGGCTCGATTGTCCATGGGCTGGATGATGCCGAGCACCAGAAAGCTTATGCGGCCGACGTTACCTATGGAACCAACAACGAGTTCGGCTTTGATTATTTAAGGGACAATATGAAATTTGACCATGATTCGCTTGTTCAATCCCAGCTCAACTTCGCGATTGTCGATGAGGTCGACAGCATATTGGTCGATGAGGCCCGAACACCGTTGATTATTTCGGGTCCGGCTGAAAAATCTACTGACCTGTACTATCAGGTCAATGGCTTGATTCCGAGACTATCGGGGGATCAACATTATAGCATCGATGAAAAAGCACGATCGGCGACGCTGACTGAAGATGGCGTTTCCCGGTGTGAACAGTTGCTGAAAGTGGATAATTTGTTTGACTCCAGATACATCGAGCTGTTGCACCATATCAACCAGGCCTTAAAAGCGCATACCTTATTTAAACGTGACGTTGATTACATTGTCAAAGATGGCGAAGTGATCATCGTCGATGAATTTACCGGTCGCCTGATGCCCGGCCGCCGTTACAGCGAAGGGCTGCACCAGGCACTGGAGGCCAAGGAAAATGTTAAAATTGAAAATGAAAACCAGACTCTGGCCACCATCACTTTTCAGAACTATTTTCGAATGTATGATAAACTCGCCGGTATGACCGGGACCGCCGACACCGAAGCCGCGGAATTTAAAAAGATTTATGATCTTGATGTGATGGTGATTCCAACCAATATGCCCATGATTCGCGATGATTTTCCGGACGCGATTTATAAAACGCGCAAGGATAAGTTTGAGGCGGTTTTAGATGAAATTGAGGAATTGCATGCCAAAGGAGAGCCGGTTTTGGTCGGTACGATTTCGATTGATGTTTCCGAGAACCTCAGCAAGAAGCTGAAAAAACGGGGCATCAAACATTCCGTGTTGAATGCCAAAAATCACGAAAAAGAAGCTGAGATCATCGCCATGGCCGGGCAGGCGGGAGCGGTCACGATTTCAACCAACATGGCCGGCCGCGGCACCGATATCGTGCTGGGTGAGGGGGTTACGGATCTCGGCGGGCTGCATATCATGGGCACCGAGCGCCATGAAAGCCGCCGGATCGACAACCAGCTGCGGGGCCGCTCCGGCAGACAGGGTGATCCCGGCTCCTCCCGCTTTTATTTGGCGTTAGAAGATGATCTGCTGCGAATCTTTGGCGGCCAGCGCATTACCGGCATTATGGAGAAGCTGGGTATGCCGGACGGCGAACCCATCGAGCACAATATGATTAGCAAAGCGATTGAAAATGCACAGGCTCGGGTAGAAGGCCACAATTTTGAAATTCGCAAGCAGCTAATTGAATATGATGACGTCATGAACCAACAACGCGAGATCATTTACCGTCAGCGCCGCGAGGCTTTAGACGGCAGTAGCTTAAAGCCCTCAATTGTAGAAATGATCCTAGAAAAAGCTGAAGAGATAGCCGATACCTTTACGGCTCAGATAGCCGCGCCCGAAGAATGGGATTTAAAGGGCATCCGTGACGCTGTTTTTAAACAGTTTAATTTCCGCCTAAACTCCTTTGATGCGGACACCCTGGAGAACCTCGATCGGGGCGGCCTGGCTGATTTGATTTTTGACGAAGCCAGCAAGGTCTATGATCAACGGGAAACGGCCATCGGCCCTGAGGAATTCAGGCAATTAGAGCGTGTCGTCATGTTGCAAACGGTGGACAACCTATGGAAGGATCATCTTTTTTCAATGGATCACCTTAAAGAGGGTATTGGCCTCAGAGGCTATGCCCAGCAAAATCCGCTGATCGTTTACAAAAAAGAAGGCTTTGAAATGTTTAATGATATGATTTCCCGGGTTAAAGACGAGACCCTGGGAATTTTGTTCCGAATCCAGATTGAAGAGCCCAAGAAGATAGATGATCTAAGGCAGCCGAAAGAACAGAAATTGGTATTTTCAGGGGGTGATGGGCCTGAAAAACCAAAAACGGTTCAGCGAAAAGCAAAAAAAGTCGGCCGAAATGCCCCCTGTCCCTGTGGAAGTGGCAAGAAGTATAAAAAATGCTGTGGGCGGTAGGGTCAAAAAAAAATAAAATCATGCCCTTTACAAGCGCTGTTTCAAATGATTATTATAAAGACATCAAACCGGTCTGCAGCAACCAGGTTCCACTCTGTAACGATGGAAATACGGGTAGATATCGACAAAACCTTTTTCATTGGAGAACGATTCCATGGGTGAATATAATCCGGAATTAGAAGAAGGTGTCGGCCCGGAGGTCGGTGAGGAGCTCAAAGAACCGGCGATGTATAAGGTGTTACTGTTGAATGATGATTACACAGCCATGGATTTTGTTATTGAAGTTCTCCGATTTGTGTTCCATAAATCCATAGAGGATGCGACCCAGATTATGCTTAATGTGCACCACAACGGTGTCGGATTGTGCGGAATATATTCATATGAGGTTGCGGAAACGAAGACCAATACAACTGGAGCCCTTGCACGCGAAAGAGGTTTTCCGCTTAAATGTATCATGGAAAGAGAGTAAATCATGATCAGCAAAGAACTTAGTGCAACACTTGGCCTTGCCGTCAGAGAGGCGAAAAGAAGACGCCATGAGTATGTCAGCATTGAACATATCCTGTTTGCCATTATGAATGATCCCACCGGTGTTGAGGTCATTGAAAATTGTGGCGGTGATTCGGATAATCTTCTGGATGCGCTCGAGAAGTTTTTTGATGAAAAAATTGAGCAGATACCGGAAGGTGATGATTATGTGCTGCAACAGACTATTGGGTTTCAGCGGGTCATCCAGCGGGCGGTCAATCATGTCCGTTCAGCTGAAAAGCAGGAAGTTGCCGTTGCCGATGTTCTGGCATCTATCTTTCTGGAAAAAGATTCTCACGCTGAATTCTTTCTGAGTTCCGAGGGCGTCACACGTCTGGATGTTCTAAACTATATTTCACACGATATTGTGAAGGACCCTTTTACGGATACCGCCAGCGGATTGGAAGGGCCCGGGCAAGAAGAAGCGGATAGAAAGAAGAAATCAAGTCCATTAGAGTTTTTTGCGCTTAATCTCATCAACCTTGCCGCTGAAGGGAAGCTCGATCCGCTTATCGGACGGCAAACCGAACTGGAACGCACGATGCAGGTGCTTTGCCGCCGAAGGAAAAACAATCCGGTTTTTGTGGGCGACCCCGGTGTGGGGAAAACAGCTATGGCCGAAGGCCTGGCGCAGAAAATACAGAAGGGAGACGTCCCGGACCTCTTAAAGGATATGGAGATTTTCTCTCTTGACCTGGGGGGGATGTTGGCCGGGACGAAATTCCGGGGCGATTTTGAACAACGTTTGAAGGGCGTAATTGCCGAGTTGCAAAAGAAACCCAAAGCCATTTTGTTTATCGATGAAATCCATACCATCGTCGGGGCGGGAGCCACCAGCAGTGGCTCCATGGATGCTTCCAATATCCTGAAACCGGTTCTGGCCAGCGGGGAGATTCGTTGTATCGGGTCTTCGACATTTGAAGAGTTTAAAAACCATTTTGAAAAGGATCGAGCCCTGGCGCGACGGTTTGAGAAAATCGAAATCATGGAACCGCCGGTTTCGGAGACCGTTCAAATTTTAAAAGGCCTGCGATCCCGTTATGAAGAACACCATGGTATCGCCTATACCGATGCGGCCTTAAAAGCTGCTGTCGAACTTTCGACCAAATATCTCAGAGATCGGTTTTTACCGGATAAAGCCATCGACGTCATTGATGAGGCCGGTGCGTTTATCAGACTTTCCGGTTCAACGCGTAGAAAAAAGATCAACCCGGCTGATATTGAAAAAATTATCGCCAAAATGGCGCGCGTGCCAACTCAGAGTGTTTCCACCTCCGATCGATCAAAGCTCGGGAATTTGGAAGATGGATTAAAAAAGGGGGTGTTTGGTCAGGATGACGCCATAAAGGCACTGGTGACTTCGATAAAACGTTCGCGTGCGGGCCTGGGGTCACCGGAAAGGCCCGTGGGCGTTTTTCTGTTTACCGGCCCCACCGGTGTGGGTAAAACCGAAGTTGCTCTGCAGGTGGCCCGGATTCTGGGCGTGGAGTTTATGCGATTTGATATGAGTGAGTATATGGAAAAGCACGCTGTCGCCCGTCTGATTGGGGCCCCCCCTGGCTACATCGGGTTTGAGCAGGGCGGTTTGCTGACGGATGGCATTCGCAAACACCCTCATTCTGTGCTGCTGATGGATGAAATTGAAAAAGCGCATCCGGATCTGTTTAATATTTTGCTGCAGGTAATGGATCACGCAACCTTAACGGACAATAACGGCCGCAAGGCGGATTTTAGAAACGTGATCCTAATGATGACCTCCAATGCCGGCTCAAGAGAGATGAGCGCTGCCAACATCGGATTTGGACAAACCCACAAAGACGCGCAGTCCAAGGGTAAAAAGGCCATTGAAAAACTATTCAGCCCTGAATTTAGAAATCGGTTGGATGAAACCATTACGTTTAATGCGCTCAATCTGGATATCATGGAGATGATCGTGGACAAATTCATTGCCGAATTGAATCAGCAGCTGGCCATCAAAAAAGTGGCCCTGACGATTTCGCCGGCGGTGCGTACCTGGCTGGCAAAAAAAGGTCATGATCTGGCATACGGTGCCAGACCGCTGGGCCGCGTCATCCAGACCGAGATCAAAGATAAGCTTTCCGAAGAAATCCTGTTCGGCGAGATTCAAAACGGGGGTCATGTATCCCTTGACCTGGCCGACGACCAGCTAATCTTTCATTTTAGTTAAATAGTCGAATTGTTAAATGGGCAAATCGTGATTTGTATGGATATTTGACGAGGATATGTAACACCTATTTAGCAAATCCACTATTTAACCATTTGACCTTAATGAATGCCTGTCTACCTCTTATCCGAAAATTTAATATTTCCCTCTCCACAACTTGCTCCGCAAGAAGGTCTTTTGGCTGTTGGCGGTGATTTAAGCCAGGAACGGCTGCTGCTCGCCTATCGTATGGGCATTTTCCCATGGTATTCAAAAGATGAACCGATCATGTGGTGGTCACCCGACCCGCGTCTTGTTCTTTATCCTTCCGAACTCAAAGTTTCGAAGTCCTTGAAGAAGACCATCAAAAAACGACTCTTTCAGGTAACGGTGGATCAGGCCTTTGAATCGGTGATAAAGGCCTGTGCGCAAAGTCGAACCCGGATGCAAGAAGGTACGTGGATCGTTAACGATATGATTGCAGCCTATTGCAACCTGCATGAATCCGGGTTGGCGCACTCGGTTGAAACCTGGCAAGCTGGCAAGCTGACCGGCGGGCTCTATGGCGTGTCATTGGGAAAGTGTTTTTTCGGCGAATCTATGTTTACGCGCACCAGCAATGCCTCCAAGGTTGCTTTTGTGGCCCTGGTTGAACTCCTGAAGACCTTAAATTTTAATTTGATTGACTGCCAGGTAACCACCACCCATTTGCTCAGTTTCGGTGCCCGGGAGATACCCAGAACCCGGTTTCTAAAGGAATTAGAGAAATCGCTCGAATCCACCACGATAAAAAATAAATGGTCCTTCTCCACAAATCCCTTCTCTGGCTCCATCTTTGAGTAATCCCATCCATATCTTTATCGCGGACATCCATCAGGGCCCGTTAAGTGGTTGTAGAAAAAAACGTTTGGACACCGGACGTTTTTTTGACGACCACTATAAACCGCTCCTTGACAGGGCCCTAATA
>PVMK01121353.1_pt1 | contig 24314 bp, 21 predicted proteins | sample 1853481 | NCBI WGS metagenome assembly PVMK01 (sample SAMN08533507, study PRJNA380276) | Marine sediment metagenome, whole genome shotgun sequencing project.
AGCATCCAGTATCCAGCATCCAGCATCCAGTATCCAGCATCCAGCATCCAGCATCCCGAAACCCACAACCCACAACCCACAATATGCAATCCGCAACCCCTGCCTTCCACTTAAGGTTTCGCTTAAAACGCCGATAGCATTTCAAGCGAATGCAACCGAAAACCGTGTATTCTTTGCTTTTAACCCTGAACCCAGAACCCAGAACCCTGAACCTTGAACCCTGAACCCAGAACCCTGACCCTGGAAAAACAGGTGTAAAAATTGAAACCAGCTCGAAGATGCAGATGGATTTGGTGGAAACTTGCAATCAACCTCACAATTCTGCTCCTTGTTCCTTCTCACAGTCCGGCCGGTGCCCCTGAAGACATAAATGCACTTTATCTACCATCACATTGCTTTACCGAACGCAAAATCGATGAGTTCGTACACTATGCTAAATTGGCGGGAATCAATGCCGCTGTTCTGCACGTCAAAGATCCTCACGGGTGGATCCGATGGAAATCCAACAATGTGCAAGCCGCAGAAATCGGAGCCGTCGCCTCAAACGGCTTGGTAGAAAACGCTTTGAGACAGCTTAAAGCCCAGGGTTTTTGGACGGTTGCAAAACTGGATGTATTCGTCGATCATCAACTGGTAACCAGACGCCCCGATATGGGAATCATTGACATTCAATCCGGGAACCCATGGTCGGACAAAAAGGGATTGTTCTGGGCCAATCCCTTTAACCAAAGGGTGTGGCAATACAATATAGCGCTTTGCAAAGAACTTGTCAGGCTCGGATTTGACGAAATTCAATTTGACTATATTCGCTTCCCCAGCGATGGCGATCTTTCGGCCATTCAATATCCTCTCGATAGGGGACAATTAAGCAAAACTCAATGCATCGGCAAATTTTTAGAAGCGGCCCATGCCGCGCTAAAACCTACCGGAGTGACCATCTCAGTTGATGTATTTGGGATGGTGGCATGGAAAACAGTGGATTTCGGGGTGGGTCAGCTGATAGAAACCATCGCACCCCACGTGGATGTCATCTGCCCGATGCTCTATCCTTCCCATTTCCCTTCAGGATTTTTGGGTAAAAATAAACCGGCGGAATATCCTCAGGAAATTATGGAGTTAAGCATGAAGCGGATGAAAAGCCGCACCGGCAAAATAATTCGACCCTGGGTTCAAGGATTCTGGTATAAACCCGAGGATATCAACGCACAACTCGACGGGCTTTCGGTGGGGGGAACAACCGGCTGGTCCGTTTGGAATCCCTCCGGTAATTATTCAACCACTTACAGGGCGCTTGCTGCTAGGTTGAATCAAACATTCCCGACGCCTCAATTCTATCCATCAGTTACGGAAATAATCCATAACGATGAACGCATCATCCCGGGTGATCATCGCGTCGTTAATTTTACCAATTATAAACAGGGATACTCCATTGTCTCCCTGGAAGAACCCAAAAACGGCAGCAGACATGCCTACTCAACACTTATCCAGGTTCTGGAAACCTTAGACGAGGGGATTATGGACCGGATTTTAGCAACCCGCAAAATCCCATTCTCTCGATTAACCGGCAAATATGTCAAAAAAGTACGCCTGGCCGGTTTGCTTTGCAAAGATCTGCAGATTGATCCGCGTCGGTTACGTCCTAAACCGATCTATATTGACTGGCAAAACGGCTGCCGATTCACCGGGGCAATACCCGCAGATCGGCGGATTAATTACCGGATCGCCGGAGTGGCGGTATTTGCGAAAGATCACGATATTTATGCGGTTCTGTCAAAGCAACTGTAGCGAATTTTGTGCTAACCCGTACAGTTAAGGACAAAAACTCATGGGATAAACAATCGTGTTTGCTAATTTTTAATACATAGGGCTGTTCTCACGAAACCCATCATTTCATTTCCCCCTTTCCCACCGTTTTTCAGAAGTCGAAGGCCAATTGGAGTTGGGCAGATAAGTTGATGCTTGATTTGATGCGCTGGTGACAGGTTCACTTTGTTTTTTATATTATCATTTTGAGCTGATTGTGATAAAAGAAGGACGTGACTAATTTCATAACCTTTGAACCCTGAACCCTGAACCCAGAACCCAGAACCCAGAACCCTATGTGTAAACCGTATGAATGCTTCAAAAAAGAAATTCACAAAATCGCCTTTGGGTCCCAACCCGCTGAAATCAGACAAAAAAGTGCAGTTTGAAACCAAAGCGGACACCTCCGTTCTAAGCAGGTATTCGGATTCGATGGTGCTGGCCGCCATTTTTATAGCCATCATCTATTGGGTGCTGGATTCCATATTGAATATTTTTTTCTCAAATAAATTTAATCTGATTGCCGAACTCATCGGCCCTGATTTGTACGATATCTATCTACGAGTGATCGTGTTGTGCCTGTTCATTTTGTTCGGCTCCCACGCGCAGTCCATTATTAACAAATTAAAGGAGGCGAAAGAAAAGCTAAATGAATCCGAGGAGCTGTGGCGTTCCCTGATAGCTACCGCACCGGACATGATCATCGCGGTGGATCAAAAAGGCATTATTCGTTTTATAAACCAGAATATATCTAAACTACCTCGAGAAAAAGCCATTGGCAAAAGTATGTACCGGTTTTTCCCTGCGGAGTATCGGGATCTTGCGCGGGAATGTATCGAAAGCGTCTTTAAAACCGGGGAGCCGGAGAGTTTCGAAGTGCGAACAGGCTCTGACCGCAAACCTAAATGGTATACTTACCGCATCGGTGCCCTGAGACTTGATAGAAAAGTCATTGCTGCGACCATCATCTCATCCAACACGACTGAATTCAAACAAGCTGAAGAGTTGATACGGTACAAAGAATTGTTTGATAATGTCACTGAAGGGGTGTTTCTTTTAAACACCAAAGGAAAATTTATCGAAACCAATAACCGGATGCTCGAAAGTACCGGATACACAAGAAGCGAATTCATAAAGCTCAGTATCACCAAAATCGTTGAAACCAATCAGATTCCTTACTTGGAAAGCATGCTCAGAAAGGTTCGTGCAGAAAAAGAATCCCGGTTCGAGCTCAATATAAAAACCAGAACCGGCCGCATTATCCCCAATGAAGTCAACTGCCGTTCTGTTTCGTATCTGGGCAACCCATGTTTTTTGTGTGTTGCAAAGGACATTACTGAAACAAAATTTCTTCATCATCAGTTGCTGAGATCCGAACGACTGGCCGCAACCGGACAGCTGGCGGCATCCATTGCCCATGAAATTAATTCCCCCCTGCAGGGAATTACCGCCTTGCTGAGCGCTATCCGCATGAAATATGAGCATGATAAGGAACTTTTAAGTCAATTGGATTTGATTAAAAATGCCTTTACCAGTATACGAAACACCGTTCGCAACCTCATCGACCTCAACCGACCGGGTAAAGAAAATAAACAACCCATGAATATCAATCAGGTAATAGAAAACACGGTAGCCCTGACACGTAGTCATTTGAAAAAAAACATGGTGAGCATCAAGTTAAATCTGGCTGCTAAAACATCGACAATCAACGCATCCCCCCAGCAAATCGGTCAGGTTATCATGAATCTGGTCAACAATGCGGTGGAATCCATTATCAATGCACCGGATTTCCAGGAAAAGCTTAGGAAGTCTACACCAATTGGCGGTGAAATCAGCATCGACACCCACAACCGAAACGAAGAAATTGTCATATCCGTTAAAGACAACGGCCCGGGTATTTCAGAAAATGATCTGGCAAAAATTTTTGACCCTTTTTTCACCCGAAAAAAAACCACAGGAATGGGGGTTGGGCTCTCTATTTGCTACGGGATCATCGAAGATCACAAAGGTGCGATTTATGCCGATAACGCACCGGAGGGCGGAGCTGTGTTTTTGATCCGGCTGCCGTTAACCTGACCCGGACGTGCTTAGCCGGTCGTAGCGTAGCGAAGATCCCGCTCGCGGGGCTGTAGCGAAGCGTAAATCCCGCTTTATCGGGGAATTGAAGATTGGATTGCTTCTCGTCCTCGTCGTCGTCCTCGTAATCGGGGATAGTTCTATCTTCGGCCATTTTGTTGGGTTTCGCTAATAGCACAAAATGGCTGGCAAGTAGGTTGGGTTGAGGAACGAAACCCAACAAAAGATATCGGGATGCTCAACCCAACCTACGAATAAGCCGTAGCCGATGTTAGAACCAAGCCCTCGAAATCGAAAAAATAGTTCACAACGGATATTCCAATAACCAAAAGTCTTGATTCATATCCATTCGTCATTCGTTACGCGTCCTTCGTCACTTGTCATTCGAAAGGCTCGTCATTCGACCTCATCCCTTAGAGGGTTTTCCACATTCTTTGCACTTACCGTCAGGGCCGATCACACCGATACAGTTACCATCACTGCATAATACACGCTCCTGCCAGTCATCACCTGCCGGGACTTCATCAATAGCATTTGATTCGGCTGTCTCCAGGGGCACTTCTTCCTCAGGAGATGGGTCTGCTTCCCCTAACGAACTGTCCTCCGGGGATCGTTCTTCCGCCTCTGCAAAATGGTCTTCCGCCAAAGTGCCCTCATATTCTTTGCCGCACTCTTTACAGCACCCATCCGGTCCGATCACCCCGATACAGTTGCCGTCACTGCATAATACACGATGTTCCCACTCTATACCAGTTGGGGCCGTTTCTCTCTCATTTTCTTCAGGTATCTCAGTTTCCATTTTTTTCTACTCCATGCCATTGTAAGCGTTCACGGGTTCAAAGGTTCAGGGGTTCAAGGTTGCATTCTCGTTCCTGGACTCCATTTGGGATGCTTATTTACGAGAAAAGCGTCAGCTTCGTCAAGGCTAATCCAAAATTTGGAGCCAAATTGGCAATTATTTGGGAAAATGAGCATTTTTAACAAGAACTTCGGGTCTTTAATCCCTTCTTTGTCCTTAACCCCCTGGCCCAGACCTGAATTTATGTTGCTCAATTATTCAGATTCATATTTGGGAACCCGACACGGGCCGTAATATGATCCTATAAATCGCACCAGGGCAGGCTGAACGTTGAACCCTGAACCTGTGAACGGTTACTCCTTCTCATACATTGAGCAGTTCTTCAAGCTCCCCGAGGTTGTTAATGTGATATTCGGCCGTCAATTCCTGATTGCAGTATGCGACCAGCGGTATTCCGGCCGATCTGGCAGCCATTTCGTCCAGCCGCGAATCACCGATATAAATTACCTGATGTGACGGAAGATCAAAATGATCCAAAATTTTAAGCAATACATCAGGTTGTGGCTTGGGCCGCTCGACATCGCCGGCTGTGACAACCAGGTCAAAATACCCGTCCAAACCAAATTCAGCAAGCAACCGGTTCATGGTGTCGGTTCGGTTGGTGGCAATGGCGGTTTTAAACTGCGGTCTAATCTTTTCGAGCAGAGAAACCAGATGCGGCTCTACCGTGAGATACCTGAGATACTGCCGATAATCTATGCTTTTGCGAAAAACATGGGCCGCCGCCAGGGTCTTTTCATCTGGAAATAAATAGGCTAGGGATTCGAAAACAGTGTGCATATGAACAAAGGTAAATTGTTCGTCCGTCACCGCCGATCTTCCGAAATGCTGCAGGATGCTGCTGTAATAAACCCGATTGGCCTGTTCGGTATCAAATAGTACACCGTCACAATCAAATGCGACAACTTTAAACCTTACCATATTTTTGTCCCACTCCAGATATCGTTGATTGGTTGATTAGTTGGTGAGGTAAGTGGTTTTAAATAAGGATTTATCCCATATTTGCAAAATAATTGGACCCTGACACTCAGGTTTCAGGTTTCGGGTGTCAGGTGTCAGTAGTAAAAAAGTGAGAGCTGGCCTGAAACCTGACACCTGAAACCTATTCTCCGAAAAGGCTTCAATACGCCCGATAATGTCCAAAAAAAAGAGCTATTTTCATAGTAAATTATGAGGTCTGCACTCTTAGTATCATAGTCGTAATTTTTGCGCATTTTGTGGCAAAAAAATTTATTAAGACAGACAACTTTTCGGATTTAGGATTTGTTTCGAGTTTCTGATTTCGAATTTCCAGACAAACAGAAAATCAAAAACCTGTTTGGTTCCCCGCTAAACCGGGATTTCCGCTTCGCTCCAACCGGCCTGTCCGGGTTGGGTTAAATACAGCTATTTGTAATATTACCATTTTCCCGAAAACCGGTACTCCGATTTGCCGATCTAAGTCCGCTATTTAATTTTGCGGGGACGCAGATAACCGTAAACCCTAACGTTGAGCTGCGGCCTGATTTTGCTGTCCGTTTCAAGTATAATGGAGTCGTAGTAACGGCCGGCGTCTGTTTTCAGGTTCTCAACAATAAGCTTATATGTCGTGGCGCCGGATCCTTTGGTTTGTTCCAGCTGGTATTTGATGTATTTGCCGTCTTTCGCACGCAAATTGAGGATCTTAAAAGGATATCTTTCTTCGGGAATAATGGTCACGGTCGCCTTGATAGGATCACCGACAAAGCCGCGCATATTGGCATGTTGCGGACGAATCGTGACAAATTTCTCAACCTGGCCGCTTATGACCAGGTCCTGCCGCGGGCGCGTTTTATCATTGGTATAAACACCCGCGGTTTTTTTCATTTTTCTTCCGCCGTATCCTTTGGTATCGACTTTCAGAGTTATTTTTCCCTCACCACCGGGAGGGATCTGTCTCGTATACGAGACAGCGGTGCACCCTCAGCCGGTCTTCACGCGTTCAATTTTCAACGTGGCTGTCCCCTTGTTTTGAACGACAAATTCGTGTACGACTTTAGCCCCATCCAGTACCGGGGAAAATTCATAGAGGGTTTGCGGGAAAACAGCGACCGGTCCGGCATCATCTTGGGCACCGAACCCAATTGCAGCGAACAGTGTCAGTCCAATTGTAACGGCTAACGCTAAAGGCCCTTTACAGCTCATCATTATCTCCTTCTCCAAAATGATTTTATAACTCTTGAAAAAATTTTATGACGCATGCCGCACAATGTCAAGGTGCAACTTTGTCGAGGACAGAGGCTTTTGAATTCAGAATTGGGAATGCGGAAGGTGGAATTACAAGCATGGCGCATAGAGGGCAACAAACAGAAAACAGAGAACAAAGGTCAGATGACAGATTACGGATGCCGAAGATCAGATTGCTTGGATAGTTCATTCCCACAACCCTTGGATACTCCTGCACCTTCCACTGAACGATTTCTTACTCTATGCGCCATGCCCTTTGCTCTATGCCCTTTTCCACAACCCACAACACGCAACCCGCAACACGTAACACGTAACCCGTAACACGCAACACGTAACACGTAACACGCGCCTACATCATAAAAAAGGGATCCACATCGATTGCCACCTGGACCGGTTGTCGGGCGAAAATTGACGGGTTCTCCGACAAAAGCTGGTTGACAAACTGATGCAGCGCCTTGGCATTTAGACCTTTCAACAAAACTTGCCAGCGGTATCGTCCGGCGATTCTGGTCAAAGAAGCCTCAATGGGCCCCATAATCTCCACACTTTGATAATCGGCCGCGTGGTTTGTTTTTAGCCCCCGGCAATGATCGCCCAGCAGACGGGCGTGGTTTTCCGTCTCCTGCGGGTCCTTGCCCGATATTTTTAGTTGTACCATTCGGGAATAGGGTGGATAATTAAGTGCTTTTCGAAAACCGATCTCCTGCCGATAGAAAGAAATAAAATCCTGCTGCCTGGCTGCGGTAATGCTGAAATGATCCGGATTGTAAGTTTGTAAAATGACCCTGCCGGGTCTGTCTCCGCGTCCTGCTCTTCCGGCGACTTGCGCCAAAAGCTGAAACGTTCGTTCACCGGCCCGAAAATCCGGGAAACTCAGGGAAAGATCCGCACAGACGATGCCGACCAGAGTGATGTTGGGAAAATCATGCCCTTTGGCCACCATTTGAGTACCCACCAGAATATCGGTGGTTTCATTTTTAAGCCCTTTTAGCAGCTTTAAAATGGATCCTTTTCGCTGGGTGGTGTCGCGATCCATACGGGCAATTCGGGCCTTGGGGAAAATCGAGGCCACCATGGCCTCGAGCTTTTCCGTACCGAGGCCCAGGTGCCTGATTTTAGCAGATCCACAGACTGCACATTTCGACGTGGCTGCACGGCTAAAGCCGCAATAATGGCATCGATAAGCATTTGCCTGTCGGTGCAGGGTCAGGGAAATATCGCAATGTTTGCAGCGCATGGGCTGACCGCATGCCCCGCAAACCGGAAAGCCGGCGTACCCCCGGCGGTTTAAAAAAAGCAGCACCTGCTCCCCGCGTTCAAGCGACGTTTTCATGGCCTGCTGCAGCTCGGAGGTGATAAAACGTCGGATGCCTCGCATATCTCTGGTCTGACGAAGATCCACGATACTGATGTCAGGCATGGGACGCTGTTCGACACGCGTTTCCAATGTGAGTTCAGTGAACTTCTTTGTGGTCACATTATAGTAGGACTGGATCGATGGTGTGGCCGATCCCAGCAACGCCACACATGCATTTTGCTTTGCTCTGACCGTCGCCAGATCTCTGGCGTTGTACCGCAAGCTGCCCTCCTGTTTGTAGGACGAATCATGCTCTTCATCGACGATGATGACACCGATGTTGCTGAGAGGAGCAAATATGGCCGATCGGGCGCCGATGGCAACCGTCGTCTCTCCCTGCATGATGCGGGTCCATTGATCATAACGCTCTCCTGCTGACAGAGAGCTGTGCAGCACAGCGACACATTCACCGAAGCGTGCACGAAATCGCCTTTCCATCTGGGTGATCAATGCGATTTCCGGCACCAGGATCAATACACTACGCCCGTTTTTTAAAACCTCGGCGGCAACCTGCATGTAAACTTCGGTTTTTCCACTCCCGGTAACACCTCTCAAAAGAAAGGTCTTATACCCCTTTGTCAGATATTTACTGGTTTGTGAAACGGCCTTTAGTTGCTCCTGGTTTAAAATATGAGCGCGATCAGTCTCAATTGAATCGCCAAAAGGATCGCGGTACACTCTTTTGTGACCAATGGTCACATAACCGTCACTTTCAAGAAATTTAATTAAAGCGGCAGCCGTGGGCACCGTCTCTTTAAGTTTTTTTACGGTGATTTCACCCTCGATTTTTAACACATCTAATATTTTTGTTCTGGCCCCGGAAAGATGATCCACCGGCAACGCAGTGTCGGTCAGGCGCACAAAACGCTCCAGCCTGGCTTTTGTCTTTTCCCCGACAAGTTCCCATTTCTTTGTAATCCAGCCAGATCGTTCAAAGGTGTATAACAACGTACTGGATATATCCTGATCGATCTTTTTATAAAGGTCTTTCACCGGGATACTTCCGGATTGCAACTGGCCTAGAATATCTTTGGCAATCGGTGCCGGTCGACCGTGGTCGAGCTCATTTTGTCCTTTTTCGGTAATGGCAACCAATGCGCAATCACGAACATTTAAACCGCCGGGAAGCGCATTTTTTACAACCTGGCCAACTGGATATTTATAGTAGCCGGAAATCCATCTGAAAAACGGCACCATCGATGACGGAAAAAGCGGCTGTTCGTCGAGAATATCCAGAATTGATTTGATCTCCTTTATATCAAAACCCTGGCTTTGACCAAATACATAGCCGGTTTCCCGGCGCCGTCCGAAGGGGACAAGGACTCTTTTTCCGGTGGCCATAAAATCGGCAAAAGCGTCAGGGACGCTGTAGGTAAATGTTTGATAGACCGGGAGCGCAACGGCCACTTCTATGTATCTGGCTTCTGGTGTCATTTTAAGTTGTTCATCCTAATCAACCACCATCCCATCTTTATCATCCCTCTCCCTCTCCCTCATCTTCTCATCTTCACAACTTCTCACCATCTCACCTTCCGTCTCTCCGACCTCCGTCCTCTTCTAATCTTCTAAACTTCTTAATTTCTCATCTTCTTTTCGTCCCTCTTCCATCATCCCTCTTCCCTCATCTTTTCACCTTCCCACCTTCCCAACTTCCCATCTTCCCATCTTCTATCTTTTCCCCACCTTCTATCTCTCCCGCCTCTGAACCTGAACTCTAAACCCTTTGAACCCTGAACCTGAACTCTGAACCCTTGAACCCTGAACTCTGAACCCTTGAACCTTTGAACCCTGAACCTTTGAACCCCCGAACGCCTATCTTCTACTTAAGGTTTCGCTTAAAATGCCGATAGCGTTTTAAGCGAATGCGACCGAAAGCCATATCATTATTTGTTGAACCCTGAACGTTGAACGCTCAACCCTTTGAACGCCTGCGATGTTTTTAACAAATATATTGATATTTTCAACCCAAAAGCGGTATAATAGACTTTAATTTAGAAATCTTCAAATAACCAATTTCATATGGAGGAAAAATAATGTATAAAATTGCCAAAAAATCCCTGATCATTATGATGATCGCAGCGATGATGATCATGCCGTTAGCTACCACCGCCTTTGCCGAGGAATATTTTGAGGCGGAAGACCCCAGTGGCGGTGAAATGATGTTTGATCTTGCCGTGGTCCGACCTGTAGGCATCATTGCAACCGCTGTCGGTTGTGTGTTTTTTGTAGTATCCTCACCCTTTTCAGCTTTAGGAGGCAATATCGGCGCAGCCGGCGAAATGCTTGTCAAAGATCCCGCTGCCTTTACCTTCAAAAGGCCATTGGGTGCATTTGAATAAATTCGTAAAAAATCAAATTTATCAGACATCTGGTGTTTCGTGATTAGCTCCTTGCATGCCGATTGTTTGATTAAACGTGTCCAACGATTTTGATTGGGTATTTCAATCAATAGGTGTTTTGAGTGTTCAGGAGGGCTCATCCCTCCTGAACACTCGCATTACCTGAGGCGTCGAAACAATGATCAACGTTGATTCAAAGTTGAAGGGAATTTCAAATATGTTTGGATAGCATTTGATTTCAATTTGCTAAAATGAAAAAAAAACTAAACATCGATGACAAAAACACTCCCCTGAAAAATGCCTTTTCCCGTTTTTGCAACAACCCTCGAGTTAAATTCCCGCAAATACTATTCTGTGATCTTGACACATAGAATTAATTTCAATATGACTGGCAGCGGAACCTGTTATCTCAAACCGTAGGCGTTCACGGGTTCAAGGTTGCATTCTCGTCCCTGGACTGCATTTGGGATGCGTATCTACGACAAAAGCGTCAGCTTCGTCAGACCTAATCCAAAAATTGGAGCCAAATTAGCAATTATTTGGCAAAATGAGCATTTTTATCCAGAACTTTGGGCCTTTAATGCCTTTTTTGTTCTGAATTCAATTAATTAGGGTGGATTTCCACTTGCCATCTTACCTGTATCCGCTAATCATATCGCAAAAAGGAGGTCGCCGTGCCTGTACATGTTGTGAATCACCCGCTGATCAAGCACAAACTCGCACTGATGAGGGAAAACAATGTTACCACCAAGGATTTCAGAGATCTTGCATCAGAGTTGGCCACGCTGTTAACTTATGAAGCTACCAAAGATCTTGAAACGGAAACAAAAACGATTCAGGGCTGGGCCGGATCAATTCAGGTCGAAAAAATAAAGGGGAAAAAGATAACCGTTGTTCCCATCCTTAGAGCGGGTCTGGGAATGATGCCCGGGGTTTTAAATCTGATACCATCTGCCCGGGTGAGCGTGGTAGGGGCTGTACCGCAATGAAGAAACCCTGCAACCGGTTGAATATTATGTCAAAATGACAAGCGCCATGGAAGAGCGAATTGCCCTGATCATAGATCCCATGCTGGCCACGGGTGGTTCGCTGATCGCCACCATCGATCTGATCAAAAAAACCGGATGCAGGCAGATTAAAGGTATTTTTATGGTTGCCGCGCCGGAAGGCATCGAAAAATTGACCGCCGCCCATCCGGATGTGGAAATCTATGTAGCCGCCCTTGATGAAAAATTGAATGATATCGGATATATTTTACCTGGTCTAGGCGATGCGGGAGATAAGATTTTCGGCACCAAGTAAAAGCTAAATAATTACTTTGGCAAAAAATATTGGGATTTATTTTGGCGGAATTTATTCGGATAGAAGATAACATCAGAGATGCCATCTTGACGATAATTAGATATGTCCAATCTGCTACCGGAGATGAGCCAACCCAGGATGAAATAGCTGAAATGCTGAAATCCTATTTTATTTTAAACGAAATCGGAAACCAGGTTAAGTACCAGTTAAAGAAGGCATCGCAAAAAGAAGATGATGAAGATCGAATCGATATCAGAGGGCCTTTTTGGACCTTGAATTTAATGACCGGTCCTGGTAAAAACGTTTTAGCCAGATCCGGGGTCTTTAACAGCAATATCCTGGCGGCAATCCAGGCTGCCCGTGAATTTATAAAAAAAACCATCGGAGTGGAGCCAAGCAATGACATCCTTGCCAAGAGTTTGAAAAGCTCATTTATACTTAGCGAAATAAAAAATCAAATTGAATGGCAGCGCAAGAATGCCAAAAATACCAATGGGAGTGACGATGAATTTTTGGGTTAAACCCAACCCGGACAAGCTGGAATTGAAGATTGTAGATTGAATATTGAAGATTTGTGGTATCGCTTCGCTCTGTCTTTTCTATTTAAATCGATCGTTCGACCCTGTCGTTAGACTCTGAGGCCCTCGAAGGGAGGATCTCGACGGGTAGAATTGCTTGTAAGCGTACCTGTGAACGGTTACGCTATGGCATAAATCATGTGTAAACATGATGTGATTTCAATAAATTCCAAATTCAGATAACTATTCAACGAGGTCTGTATTAAGGAGAAATACATATGAACAAAGAGATAAAACCAGACACATGGATCTGGGTAGTCGTGCAGGATCCCGGGGCAAATGAGCAGTTTCTGGGACAGCTCGATGAAGATAAGAGCGAGTCGTTTATACCCGCCTTTTACCAGAAAGAAGAAGCCCTGCAATGTTTGATACAATTGAAAACCGAGAAGGGGAAAAAATACGAAATTCAGGCAATCTTCTTTGACAAGCTGGCCGAAGATGCCGTAAAAAATGGTTTCATGATATTCATGTTAAACGCAGAAGGTGAAATTCTGGAAAAAATTACACCTTAAATTGGCAAATGAGCCGACTTGGAATTTATGTGAATGATCATAACTTGGGCCATTAGATCTCTCACAGAGCCCACAGAGAAAAATCAAAAACCTCTGTGATCTCTGCGGGCTCTGCGAGATAACAAGAAAATGCTTACAATTAAGCAAATTTCTGATGGCCGAAATTAGAACCAACCCCGAATTTATCGAAAAGAAAGGCATTCGATAACATTTTCTTCCGGGTTCCAAACCATACAAAACCCGCGGGTGAGCGCACCGCAGGTCACCACACACGGAATTTTTTCTGTTAGCTCAAATTTTTCTCCGGCAACAAGGGCTCGGCTTACAATCTGCTGCCCACGCAACCAGACGATTTCCGGAGAATGACTGTGCCCCCGGAAAATAACACGATCAGGGAATTCCTTAAAAAATCGGCGTGTTTCACGGTCTCCCATGTTGCCGATCATACTGGATAGCCCCATTTCACGGACAAAGGGCAGCGAATGAGCAAATATAGCGTTTAGATGATATTCAACCAAAGGCAGGTTTCTAAGATACTGTAAAACCCCCCGGGATACCGGCGGTCTTGCCTGGCCGATATGATTGGCCACAATGGCCTGATCATTGTTGCCTTTAATTATTATCACACGAGGATCCCGCAATGGACCCAGACAGGCTTCGGCGGTCTCAGGATGGGTGGAATCACAAACATCGCCGAGATGATATATGGGCCGACAATCAATGTATGTGAGCACCCCAAGGGCAGCTGCAATGGTTTCAGGCTGTCCGTGGCTATCCGCCATGATTCCGATCATAGCTGTACCTTTGCAATAATTTTCTTTAGGTGATTGACATTTCGTAACCGTTCACAGGTTCAGCCCGCCCTGGCCTCCGGCTCGTAGCCTACCCTCCGGCCTGAAAGCCTACGGGCTGGAAGCGGCCTCGGAGAGTGCGACTTATGAGATCATATTACGGCCCATGTCAGGCTCCCAAATATGAATCTAAATAATTGAGCAACGTAAAGTCAGGTCTGGGCCAGGGGGTTCAACGTTCAACTTTCAAGGTTAAGGACAAAGAGGGTAATAAAGGCCCGAAGTCCTCGCTATAAATGCTCATTTTACCATCATTCCATGTGGCTGACAAAAGAAAATTACCAAAAATAATATTATAATTCCAATAAGTTGCATAAATTCCGAGACGTTTATAACTTCAGATCTCGGATTTCCGTTTTTTGCTTGCTCCCGGAAATCCTGATTTTACACGATCGGGAGCGATTTCGCAAAACAATTTAACTCAGCCTGCTGCAAATTAATTTAACACGAAATCTTGGCGTAAAAAATTTATCTTGACAACAAAAGCTGCTTTAAGCAGCGAGGTGATTCCCGGTAAAACCGTCATATCACCAACGCCCCCAACTTAAACGGTGTCCTATTTTAGGAACTCTGCCGCCTGAATCCGTATGATGGCCGCCTGTTAAAGTAACCCCAAAAATAACATAACTATCTTAAAACATATTAAAAACTATGCCTTCGCGTTCATCATATTTTTAAACAGAAAAGATGTAAATTTTATGGAATAAATTTTGCATCTTGAACAATTTTAACCAATCATCAACTCTAAGGGTCCCTGCCGGAAAGCCGTATGAGTGACATAAAAAATTTTGATATCCGAACCCACATCATCGACTCCATCGTCGATGTGTTCGACACGATGGTAGCTATGGAGGTTGAGTTCTTCGATTCCGAGCCGCCGGATACCAACGGCACAGGACGCATGGTAGCGACCGTAAATTTCGCCGGTAACGTTGTCGGCATCATTAATATTCAGGTAGCCTCCGAGCTATCACGCCTGATGATGGCCAGTATGCTCGACATCGAACCCGAAGAAGTTGAAGATGATGGCGAAATCAAGGACCTGCTCGCTGAAATCAGCAATATTGTCGGCGGCAACTTGAAATCCGCCTTAAATGACGCCGGCCACCGCTGTGTGATCTCAACACCTTCCATCACCTACGGTGCCGACTTCACCATCAAATCTTTGAAAATGGAAAGGTTTGAGCGTTTCATTTTCACGCACCAGGAAAATTTTATTTTCGTGGAGGTCGGAATAAAATCTCAGCAGACCTCCACCGACGGAGACGAGCTAGCTGCCACTGATGCGCTCGCTCAGCTTACTAAAGTCGATATCGAAAAAATTAATGCCCTTGACATAAATGCTCGGGTTTCCGAGGCGGTCATTGATGTCTTTGATACGATGCTCTCATTGAAACTGGAACCCGTAGATGCGGTCACCGCCGAAAGCCTGGAAGGTGTCCGCAACGTAGGGTCCGTCAGTTTTGCAGGAAACGCGACCGGTATGATCAGTATCCATGCCGGCGATAGCTTTTCGCGGGAAATGGCGGCCGAAATGCTCGGGATGGAAGTCGAAGAGATTGAAGGCGATGAAGAGATCAGAGACATGCTGGGAGAAATGGGCAATATCGTTGGTGGAAATTTAAAATCGGCGTTTACCGATGCCGGTTTAATGTGCGCCCTTTCCACGCCGTCCTTCACATCCGGAACTGATTTTAAAATTGAAGCGCTCAATATGGAAAATTATGAGCGGCTCGCTTTCCGTTTCGGTGAAAACATCATCTTCGTGGAAATGGCAGTAAAAGTATCTGAGTTGGTGCCGGCTGACACTCGACAGGGAAAAGATATTCATCAGGAGGATACGCCGGCACCGTCGCAGGAAGCCAAAAAAGTAGACCCCGCAGCAAAGGCATCGGACCCGGCGATCCCGGAGCAGCCCGACGTAACTGCAAAGACCGACGGAGCCCAGGCAGCTGAGCAGGAGCAGCCGCAGATCTCTGTAAAGCCGGACGAAACCAAAGCAGCAGAACCGGAGCAACCGCCGGAGCAAGCAGAAGAAAATGTTCCAGCTGAAACCCGGGATTCAAAAACCCCTGAAGATGTCGACCTTGATCTACTGCTTGATATCCCTCTGGAAATCAAGGTCGAATTGGGCCGCGCCAGAATTAAGATCCAGAAGCTGTTGAATCTCGCCCCAGGATCCGCCATCAAACTTATTAAGCTGGAGGGAGAGCCGGTGGATATTCTGGTAAATGAAACGCTGATCGCAAGAGGGGAAGTTGTCGTTCAAAACGCGAAATACGGAATCCGTGTCACCGAAATCACCAGCCGTATGGATCGGATCCGAAGTTTCAGCATATAGGCCCAATGTCATTAAGGATCGATGTTATCTCTGTGGGAACGGCTTTGCTGCCGCGATTAAACGATTATGCCGTTCGCGTCATCTATTTTCGTGGCTGCCTCCAGCCAGTAGGGCTTACGCCCCGGAGGGGAAAGCCATTCCTACAAAAAGTTGAGATTAAGTTAATGGCAGAGACCTGAAACCTGATCCGCCTTAATTCGTCATTCGTCATCCCTCTACCCTCACATTGCTCATCCTAATCATCCAACCATCCCATCTTTATCATCCATCATCCCTCATCTTCTCATCCTCCCACTTTCTCATTTTCAATTCTTTTCATTCCGCATTCCGCATTCCCAATTCCGAATTCCATTGCCTTCTCACCTTCTATCTCTCCCGCCTCTGCCCTCCGTCCTCTTCTAATCTTCTAAACTTTTAAATTTCTCATCTTCTTTTCGTCCATCATCCCTCTTCCCTCACCTTCTATCTCTCCCCTCCGACTCTGCTTTAATTTTCCGCATTCCCACCGGGGCGTAGGCATAGGCCCCTATGGGCCGGAGGCCGCATTCCCAATTCCGAATTCCATCATCCCTCATCTTCTCATCTTCCCACCTTCTCATTTTCAATTCTTTTCATTCCGCATTCCGCATTCCGAATTCCATTGCCTTCTCACCTTCTATCTCTCCCGCCTCTGCCCTCCATCCTCTTCTAATCTTCTAAACTTCTAAATTTCTCATCTTCTTTTCGTCCATCATCCCTCTTCCCTCACCTTCTCACTTTCTATCTCTCCCACCTTCTCATCTTCTCACCTTCCCTTCTTCCCTCACCTTCTCATCTTCCCACCTTCTATCTCTCCGTCATTCCAATCCCTGGGACATCCAGCAGCCGAACCTCATGGCCGGTTTGGGTGATAAACCGCTTCAGACTATCCCGCGAAATTACCAGGGTGCTGGTGTTGACCAGGGGATGAAACTGAAAGGCCTTCTCCTGTCCAAGGATCTTATCAAAAACAACTTCCACCGCATGTTCCGAGTCCCGGATGAGCGCCAGAATGGTAACGGATCCGGGATCAACACCCAGATATCGCTTGAGCCGATCCGGTGAACCGAAACTCAATCGGCCCGCCCCGATGACAGCACCCAGTGCTTTAATGTCTACCCGTTTTGGGGCCGGAACGACCACCAAAAAATGACGCTTTCCTTTTTTGTCGCGCAAAAAGAGATTCTTGGTTCTAGCGGCCGGCAGTGGCGGCACCAGACGTTCAACGTCGGCAACCGTAAACACCGGCGGGTGGTCGTGGCGCTTGTACTCGATATGATGGTCTGCCATAAATTGATACACGTCGGACATTGATGCTTACTCCTTGACAGCCGGATGTGCACTGGCTGCACTTGTGGGGAATATGGGTTTGTCGTTCAAAGCCTTCTGCGGATATTTCCCGTAACTGCTTCCGGTGTGGCAGCCCGGCCACATCTTACCCGGTAATAACGCATCGGATTGTTCGGTACCGGACCGTCGGTGGGATACCATACACCCGCGGCAATTGGAATTTCCCAGGAAGGTTTTTCACTTGAACTCTGCATTTTATTTCCAGAGTCATTTGCGCCTGCGGGAGAGTTGCCGCCGATTGGCAGGAGTCCAGTAAAAGTTACCAGAACAGCAAATGAAAAAAGAACGATGATGGTTTTCATTTCTTCCTCCTTTTATAAAATTTGTGATGATAACGCTTCCACTTCTTCAACGGTTTTGGCAATGGGCTTACCCAACACCCGCTGCCCGTCATCATGGACTAAAACGTTATCTTCGATTCGAATTCCCCCGAAATCCCGGAAATTTTCGATCTTTTGATAGTCGATAAAGTTTGTGAACTTTCCCTGTGCCTTCCATTGATCAATAAGTTCTGGGATAAAGTAGATTCCGGGCTCCACCGTTACCACAAAGCCCGGTTCGAGCGCCCGGGCAAGCCTCAGATGAGACACACCGAATTGGGAACTTCTGTGAATCCTATCGGTGTAGCCGACGTAGTCTTCGCCGAGGTCTTCCATGTCGTGAACGTCCAGCCCGATCATATGGCCCAGGCCATGGGGCATAAACAATGCATGCGCACCTGCAGCAACGGCCTCATTGACATCGCCTCTCATTAATCCGAGGTCATTCAAGCCGGTGGCAATCTGGCGGCAGGTCAAGTTATGCACATTTCGATATTCCACACCGGGTGTCACAGCCTCAATCGCTGTCAACTGCGCATCGAGCAGCACGGTATATATTTCTTTTTGTATTTGAGTAAATTTTCCACCCACCGCAAATGTCCGGGTAATATCGCTGGCATAATGCATCGAGGATTCAACCCCGGAATCATTGATAATGATATCACCGTTCTGCATGACATTTTGATGATGGGGGTTGTGAAGGATCTGGCCGTCAACGGAAAAAATAAAGGGATACGCAGGAACAGCGCCTCCGGCCTCTACAAGTCCCATCATGGCGCCGACGACCTCTCGCTCGGAAGTACCCGGCCGCGACATTTTCATGGCCAAAACGTGCATTTCATACGTTTTTTCAAGGGCCGCTTCAATTTGTTCGACCTCTCCCCGGGACTTGATGGACCTTTGGGCAACGACCGCCTTGATAAACGGTTTCGAAGCATAATTATTAACCAAAGAAGGGTTGATACCCAGCAAGATGTGAATCTTTATAAAATTTTCCGGCCTGTACTGGGGCAGAAAATGAATTTTCCTGCCATTCCTGAGAGCCTGTTTTAATTCAATTTCCAGTTGATCCGTTGCGGTCGATTCTTTAAGGCCGCTTTTCAGACAGGCGTCATTTAACGATGGTTGAGGTCCCGTCCACACCCTATCATGAAGTGTCTGATCACGGCCAAATAAGATTTCCCTGTTTTCATCGATATCAATTATCGCTGCCAGTCCGGGTAAATCGATGCCCCAAAAATAAAGAAAAGAGCTGTCCTGGCGGAATGGATATGTATTTTCGGGGTAATTCATCGGTGATGGGTCATTGCCGAGAAACAGCAGAATTCCCGATTGCAAATCCTTTTTTAAACGATTACGCCTATCAATGTATGTATTGGTTTCAAACATGAGACATCCTTCAGCAAGTTGGATTTTTTTATCGAGGCCTGTAAAAGCCCCATTAACCCTTTAACGGGTGTAGATCAAGCCTGTTGGTAAATGGCAGTCATTCATTTATTCCTCATAAATTTTGGATTTTGGATTTTATAATTTGGATTTAAGGTCCACCTCCAGCGGATCAATTTAATAAAAAATGATAGAGCAGAGCGATACAACATATCCGCAATCCAAAATCCGAAATCTAAAATTGCCCCTAAAAGCTGATTTAACGGAATAAAAACGGTATGAAAGTTAAGAGCCGCATTATGCATGATTTCATCACTTTATCCTGGACCTTACGGGACAGCCGACCCAATGATCATGTGCAACCTGCACCAGTGGAGGTATTTCACGCGAACAGGCAGCATTGGCATAGTCGCAGCGGGGGTGAAACCGGCATCCTGAGGGTGGGTCGATAGCGCTGGGAATTTCACCTTTTGGAATGGGATGCGTCCGCCTGAATTTGGGGTCCGGAACCGGCACGGCGGCCAGCAGCGAAGTGGTATACGGATGTACCGGGTGCTTGAAAACCTCATCTAATGGACCCATTTCAAGGATCTGGCCCAGATACATGATGGCGATCCGATCGCAGATATACTTGCAGGTCGCCAGATCATGGGTGATAAAGAGATAGGTGAGATCAAATTCTTCCTTCAACTGAACCATCAATTCCAAAATCATGGCGCTGACCGAAACATCGGCCATGGCGATGGGCTCGTCGGCCACTACGAAATCCGGCTTGGATATTAAAGCCCTGGCAATCACCACCCGCTGACGCTGGCCGCCCGAAAGCTGGTGTGGATATTTTTTGCCCAAAAACCCGGCCGGTGAAAGTCCCACCTTCTCCATGATCTCATGGGTCATATCCCTGATTTCGCCGGCGCTGCGAGAGGTGTGGATTTTAAGCGGATGCCCGATGGAAGCGCCGATGTTCATCCGCGGGTTCAAAGAGGCAAATGGGTCCTGAAAGATGACCTGCATCTTCTCACGTAACCGGCGCATTTCTTCCGCGGTGTTCTGAAAGACCGAATTGCCTCTGTACAAAACTTCCCCGGAGGTGGGTTCAAGAAGTCTCAACACCAGTCTGCCGGTGGTGGTCTTTCCGCAACCGCTTTCCCCGGCAAGGCCCAGAACTTCGCCTTGCCGGATAAAGAAAGAGACATCGTCCACAGCACGGACCACGCGCTTTTCTTTGACAAACAGCTGCGCCAAAAGGCCCTTGTCCAGGGGAAAATGTTTTTTCAGATTCTTTATTTCGAGCAGTTTGTCCATAGTCTTATGAATTTCCACACGCGGTTACAGAGTACAGGCTTTGTCGTCGTCCTCGTCCCTCGTCCCTCAATTCTGTTTCACGAACACGAAAAGAATCAGATTAGATCACATACATTTGCCCCCGCTAGCACGCGATGACACGTCTATTTAATAATTTGTGGTGTGCCTCCTGCGCCTTTTCTTATTTCCCTCATCTTCTCATCTTCACACCGTCTCACCTTTTATCTCTCCCGCCTCTGACCTTCGTCCTCTCCTAATCTTCCAAACTTCTCATCTTCTCACCTTCTTTTCGTCCATCATCCCTCTTCCCTCATCCTCACCTTCCCACCTTCTATCTCTCCCGCCTCCGACCCTGCTTTAATTTTCCGCATTCCGCATTCCCAGTTCCGAATTCCGTCATCCCTCATCCCTCATCCTCTCATCTTCTCACCTTCCGTCTCTCCGACCTCCGACCTCTGCCATCTGTCATCTGTCTTCTGTCAACCATACAGCCAGCAGGCGGCAAGATGATCGTTGCTTTTAAAATCCCGCGGAATATCTCGACGGCATTTGTCCATAACATGGGGACATCGCGGGTGAAACACACAGCCGGAGGGCGGGTCCACCAGATCCGGCGGTGCACCGGGCATGGTGTGAAGTTCGGGTTGATCTAATTTAATATTGGGAATGGAGGCCAAAAGGCCCTGGGTGTATGGATGCCGGGGTTTCGCAAAAACAGCTTCAGCCTGGCCGCATTCAGCCAGCCGGCCGCCGTACATAACCGTAATTCGATCGGCCATCTGGGCCACAATCCCAAGGTTGTGAGAGATTAGTAGAATGGTCAGGTTGAATTGGGCTCGCAGCTCGTTTAAAAGATCGAGAAACTGGGCTTCAACGATCACATCCAGCGCCGTGGTCGGCTCGTCGGCAATCAGCAGGTCCGGGTTCAACACCAGGGCGATTCCGATCATGACCCGCTGACGCATACCTCCCGACATCTGATGGGGGTATTCGTACAGCCTTTCCGGTGCAATTCCCAGTCGCTGGAGCATCTCCCCGGCGCGTTTCAAAGCTTTTTTTCTTGAAATTCCCTTTTCATGGGTCAAAATCGTTTCCACGAACTGGTCGCCGATACTAAAAAGCGGGTTGAGAGACGTCAAAGGGTCCTGAAAAATCATGGCAATGCGTTTTCCCCGCAGGCTGAGGATCTCCTTTTCACTCATCTTCACAATATCGTTGCCATGATAGCGGATCTGGCCCCCGGCGAGCCTTCCGGGAGGTCTGAGAAGCCTGAGGATGGAAAAACCCAGGGTGGACTTACCGCATCCGGACTCGCCCACCAAACCCATGACTTCTCCTTTTTTTAGATTCATAGTCACATCCTCAACGGCATGAACGGTCCCGATATGGATGGGAAAATGCACCTTCAGGTTTTTGATTTCAAGAATATTGTGATTCACGCTACCGCTCCAGCAATCTGGGGTTCAAAATCTCGGATAAGCCCTCCCCCAACATGGTAAATCCTACCGCCAGCAGGGATATCATGACTCCCGGAAAAGTAATCAGCCACCACTGGCCCGAAGGAAGGAACTTTTTACCCATGGCAAGATCCATCCCCCAGTCTATCACGCTGGGCGGCAGGCCCAGCCCCAGGTAAGTCAACGCTGCCTCGATCATAATGGCATCTGCCACGTTCATGGTAAATACCACCGCCGTGGTGGCAATGACATTGGGGAAAATATACTTCCACAAAATCGTTATGCTGGGCGCACCAATAGCTTTGGCGGCCTCAACATAGAGCTCTTCTTTAATGGACAATGTTTGTCCCCGCACCAGCCGGAAATAGGTCGGGATATAGATGACGGCCACGGCAAAGGTAATACTGATAATGCCCGGCTCCAGCATGGCAGCAAAGGCGATGGCCAGAATAAGGCCGGGAAAGGAGTAGACGGAGTCCATTATCAGAGATAAAAGCCTGTCGAAGGCACCGCCGTAATAACCGGATATCAGACCGATCGTGATGCCTACGATCGAAGATATGATGGCCGCCAGTATGGCCACAAGCAAAATCGTTCGGGCCCCGAAAATGATGCGGGAAAACACATCGCGCTGCAGGTTGTCGGTACCCATTAAATGATCGGCACTCGGCGGGGCCAGCTGAGGGCCGGTATTCTGGTCATATGGATTGTATGGTGCGATAGCGCCTGCAAAAATAGCCATTAAAACCACACCCAGTATAATAACGGCACCGGCCACCAGAATCCACCACTCTGCCCCGTACTTTTGCCCCATACGGCCAAAGCGTCCGATCACCCGTGCCAATGCTTCTGTGGGAGAAAATTTCATAATGGCGATTTCAATCTCCTTAATTTAGTTGCTGGTTACTGGTCGCTGGTCACTCGCTACTGGTCATTCATTTAGAGCGTTGGCAGCTTCGATGGGTTGATTTGGTTGATTGTGTTGATTGAGTTGATTTACATGCCCCCGCCTTCTTAAACTCTAAACCTCTATCTTTTAATCTTCCAAATTCCATTGCCTCCAACCTCAAACCTCAAGCGAAGCGCACCTCCAACGGCCGCAGGCCCCACCTTCCCACCTTCACACTCTTCTCTCTTCTGATTCTTTTTCATTCCGCATTCCGCATTCCCAATTCCGAATTCCTAGTACCTTACCCTCGGGTCCACCAGGGCGTAAATAATATCCACAACCAGAGAGACCGCCGCCACAATCAACGCAAATATAACGATGACTCCCTGAATGGTTGGATAATCTCTCAGATAAATACGTTCCAGCAACAGCCGCCCCATTCCGGGCCAGGAAAAGGTGGTCTCCGTTAATACCGCGCCGGCCATCAGCAGGGCGACCTGGAGCCCCATCATGGTTAAAATGGGGACAAAAGCGTTCATAATGGCATGTTTGTATACCACCCGATAGTGACGGATGCCGCGGGCTTCGGCAGCCAGAATATAGTCGGATTTTAAGACATCGAGCATGTTGGCCCGGGTCAGGCGAATAAAAATTCCGGATAGTGTCAAACCCAGGGTTACGGAAGGCAGAACCAGATGAATCAGGACGTCCTTAAGCGCGTGGAAATCTTTGGCCAGAATCGTATCCAGAATATATAACCCGGTCTTGTCAAAACCGGCGACAAATACCCGGGCGCCGGTTCTGCCGGCAATCGGAAAGATATCCAGCCAGATGCCGAATATCATCTGCAGCATCAGGCCCAGCCAATAGACCGGGATACAATAAATCACGATACCATATAGCCGGATGGAGTAGTCTTGAGCAGACCTGCGTTTGTCGGCGGCATAGGCCCCCAGCGGTATCCCCACCATCAGGGTGATCAGCATGCCGAAAAAGGTTAATTCAAGGGTAGCCGGAAGCTTGTCGGTGATGGTGTCAATGACCCGCTGTTTGAAAATCATGGAATTTCCCAGATCCAGACGGCAGATTTGCCACAGATAGCTGCCGTATTGAACGATCAGCGGTTTGTTCAGTCCCAATTCCTCTTTTTTCTGTTCAATGGCTTTTTCCGGCGCGTGACCGCCCAGCATTGAGGAGACAGGATCACCCGGCATCACACGTATGACCACGAAAACAATGCTCAAAAGGATAAAAACCATAGGGATGGTGAGCAATGTCCGCGCGATGATGTATCTAACCAGGTTTTTCATGGAAGTGCCTTGAAGCTTACAAATAAGATATGGGATTCGTCTCGAAGGATGAATCC
>PVMK01145184.1_pt1 | contig 24307 bp, 28 predicted proteins | sample 1853481 | NCBI WGS metagenome assembly PVMK01 (sample SAMN08533507, study PRJNA380276) | Marine sediment metagenome, whole genome shotgun sequencing project.
TCGGTCATCCATTCACGGTAGGAGTGGGTCGATTTCAGGTTGTCGTCAATCGCGCCGGGCTTCCACAGCTTGCCGGTCTGCGTGTCCACTGCGATCATTTCACCCGGACCCAGCCGGCCCCGTAGCTGGATACGTTCGGGTTCGCAATCCCAGACCCCGGTTTCCGACGCCACCGTGAAGACGCCGTCATGCGTCACGCTGTAGCGTGCCGGGCGCAGGCCGTTGCGGTCCAGGCTGCAGCAGGCGAGCCGGCCGTTGGATGTAACCACGCCCGCGGGGCCGTCCCACGGCTCCTGGTGCATGGAATTGAATTCGAGAAAGGCTTTCAGGTCCGGATCCATGTCCTTGCGGATGGCGGGCGGCATCAGCAGGCGCATGGCGCGGAACATGTCCATGCCGCCGGCCAGGAACACTTCCAGCATGTTGTCCAGCGAGGAGGAATCGGACCCGGTGTCGTTCACCAGGTGGGAGAGGTCCTCCAGGCTGGGCAGCAACGGTGAGTACAGGATGCTGGCGCGCGCATTGGCCCAGTCGCGGTTGCCATTGACGCTGTTGATCTCGCCGTTGTGCGCCAGGTAGCGGAACGGCTGGGCGTAATTCCAGCGTGGCAATGTGTTGGTTGAAAACCGTTGGTGGCAAATGCCGATCGCGGTGGTCATGCGCTCGTCGCGCAAGTCTGGGTAGTAATCGGCCAGGTGCTCGGCCTGTACCAGGCCTTTATAGACCATGTTCAGGCAGGACAGCGTGACCACGTAGTACAGTGGATCGGCATCGGGCAGCTTGCGCTGCTCCTCGAAAGCGAAACGGCGCGCGGCAAACAGTTGCCGCTCGATGTCGTGCGAGCGCCACCCGGCGGGGGCATTAACGAAGACCTGGTAAGTCACCGGCATGCTGACCGCCGCCTGCTCACCGACGACCGCTGGGTTGGTGGGTACTTCCCGCCAGCCGACCACCTCGAGAGTGGAGCGGCCCAGGTGCCGGGTCAGTATTTTCTGGCCTCGCTGAATCAGTGCATCGTCGGGGGAGAAAAATACCAGGCCGGAAGCGAAGCGATCCGACAGCTTGATGCCGCAATCTTTCGCGACATCGCGCAGGAAAGGCTCGGGGAATTGCAGCATGATGCCGCAACCATCACCCGACTTGCCATCCGCCGCCACGGCGCCGCGGTGGGTCAGGCGTGACAGCGATTCCAGCGTAGTGCGAACCAGCCAGTGGCTTTTTTCACCGTCCATGTGCGCCAGCAGGGCGAAGCCGCAACTGTCCCTGAAATCCCGTACTGGGTCATGCAATTTGGTGGTGTTTTTCGGCAAAAAATCCTCCAGCGGGTAAACAAAGCTAAAATTTAGTTTACTCCACAGTGTATAAATTTAGCGGAGATTTGAATATTATAAAAGTTAATGTTTTGAATATAGATGATGTAGTTATTAATAAAAGCTTCCCGGCGATTACCGGAAAGCAGCTTTGCTGGATTTTGAACCAGTTCCTGAGATAGTGTATTAGGCTCATTCTTTGTAGGAGCCCGCGTCAATTCGAGTAAAACAAACCCATGAAACACTCCCGGTTCCCTATTTACCTCGATAACAATGCCAGCACGCCTGTTCTGCCCGAAGTGGTGGACGCCATGCTTCCTTACCTGCGGGAACATTTCGGCAACCCGTCCAGCAATCATGTTTTTGGCCGGACCATGCACGACGCGGTAGAGCGCGCCCGTGAACAGGCCGCCCGCTTGATTGAATGCAGTCCGGGCGAAATTTTTTTTACATCGGGTGGCACCGAGGCCAACAACCTGGCGATCCGGGGGGTGGCTGCCGCCATTCCGGCGCGCCGCCACATACTGACTTCCGTCATCGAGCACCCGGCTACTGCCGGTCCCTGTGCCTGGCTGGAGCAGCAAGGCTACGGGGTGTCCCGGGTGCAGGTCGACGGCGCCGGGCGGGTGCTGCCGGAGCGTGTGAGGGAATACCTGGGACAGGAAACCGCACTGGTCACGATCATGCACGCGAACAGTGAAACCGGTACGCTGCAGCCCATCGCTGAAATTGCCGGGCTGGCGCATTCCGCCGGCGCACTGGTTCACACCGATGCGGCACAGTCCTGCGGCAAGGTCAGGGTTTCCACCCGGCATGAAAAGGTCGACTTACTGTCTATTGCAGGACACAAGCTGTATGCCCCCCAGGGCGTGGGAGTTCTGTTCGTTCGCGCGGGCACACCGATCAAGCCATTGGTAATCGGGGCTGGACATGAACACGGACTCAGGCCCGGCACGGAGAATGTAGCATCCATCGTGGGCCTCGGTCAGGCCTGTGAGGTCGCCCGCCATAGCCTGGTGGAGGAAGGTGAGCGCATGATTCGCCTGCGTGACCGCTTGTGGAGCCTGTTGCGGGAAGCCATTCCCGATATCACCTTGAACGGATACCCCGCAGAACGTCTCCCCAACACCCTGAATGTCCGATTCCCCGGTGTGGCCGGGAACACCTTGCTGGCCGCCTGCCCCGCGATTGCAGCTTCCACCGGTTCTGCTTGCCACGCATCGGGTGACAGTGCTTCGGAGGTGATCCTGGCCATGGGAATTCCGGAAGCTGAAGCGATTGGCTCCGTGCGGCTCTCACTGGGGCGCTTCAATACCCGGGAAGAGATCGACTTCGCAGCCACAGAACTGATCAGGGCCTGGCAAAAGCTGATGTAAGAGCTCGTTTGCGGGCGACAATTTCCAGCGCCTATCGGCCCCGAGGAGCCTCTTACAATCGCGCAATGCGGGCGCTTGCAAGTTTTGCTACAGTAGGCTGTCCGGTATACAGGAAACAGCAACCATGACAAAGCGCCTATTCAGTCTTCTCGTCCTCGCGGCTTTAATTACTACCGCTACCGCCGCACAAGGCAAAGAGCTGGTCAAAAAGTTCAGCGGTAGCCGCAGCACTGATACCGTCGAATTCGAAGTGCAGGCTCCCTGGTTGCTGGACTGGTGGGTAAACTCAGAATATCCGCAGGCGTTGGGGCTGGAAGTGTCCCTGATCGATGCCCGGACCGGTCAGCACGCCGGCTACCTGTTAAAAACCAAGCGAGCGGGCAACGGTTTACGGCTTTTCGACCAGAGTGGGGTTTTCCGCCTGAAGGTCGATGCCACGATGGCGAACTGGGTATTGAAAGTAGAGCAATTGACCCGGCAAGAAGCGGAACAATACACACCCGTGGACAAAACAAATCTGTAGGGGTACAAGATCAAACCCCTTCAATACAACGGTCAGCTCATTGAATACCAGGTTCAACACCGGCCCGCCGTTACCCGCCGGATCCACCTTGAACTGAATGAAGATGGCGGCCTGCGGATAATCGCCCCCCGGCGCATGAGCCGGCGAGCCATCCACAAGACCCTGCAACAAAGGGTTTCCCGTGTCGTTCGTTTTCTCGCCGATGCCCGGACAAAGCTGCGGGAACGGCCGGCGTACCGGTATATCAGCGGTGAGCAGCATCTTTTCCTGGGGCAAAACCATCCCCTGGAAGTGGTCAAGCAACCCGGTAAACGTGGCAGTGTAGACCTGGTCAATGGACAGATACGGGTCATCGCTCCGGATGTCCGGGCAGAGGCCATCAGCAACCGGCTTATCCGCTGGTACCGGCAACAGGCCCGCCAGCACTTCAGCACCCGTCTCGAGCTGATCAGCGTGTCCGCAGGCTGGACGAATGGCCAGACGTCATCCCTGCGTTTGCGAAAAATGAAGCGCACCTGGGGCAGTTGTTCAGCAGCAGGCGTGATCACCCTGAACCCACACCTGGTCAAGGCGCCCCCGGAGTGCATCGACTACGTGATTGCACACGAACTGTGCCACTTGCTGGAGCATAATCACGGCAAAGCCTTTTACGCGTTACAGGAACAGTTATTTCCCGGCTGGCGCGAAGCAAAAGCCCACTTGAAGACCCGGGCGCATATCTACCTGGCGTAGGAATAGTACTCCTTCAAGGTGATATTGCCCTGTTCAGAGCTAAGCAGATGATTCAAGACAAGACACAGACCGCAAACAATGGCTGGTCCTTGTTAAGGACTGTAACGCCGTATTGGATCATCTGCTTAGCTCCCTTCGGGCGAGCCGGGAAGCGGTCGTTCGCGGTGTTACGCCTCTGGGCAAGGACGAGCCATTGCCGGCGAGACGTGCCTTGCGCCCAACCACTTCCCGACTCGCTGAACAGGGTAATATCACCTTGAAGGAGTACTAGCATGGAATACAAAGACTATTACGAAATCATGGGCGTCAAGCGTGATGCTACCAAGGGCGAGCTCAAGCGCGCCTATCGCAAGCTCGCCCGCAAGTACCACCCGGACGTAAGCCAGGAGACCGACGCGGAAGTAAAATTCAAGGAAGTGGGCGAAGCCTACGAAGTTCTGAAGGATCCGGAGAAACGAGCGGCTTACGATCAGCTTGGCTCGCAGTGGCAGGCCGGCCAGGATTTCCATCCGCCGCCGGGTTGGGATGCCGGCTTTGAATTCCGCGGCGGCGGCCCGCAGGCCGGCGGTCCCGATATGGGTGCTTTCAGCGATTTTTTCGAATCCCTGTATGGCCGAGATTACAGCCGGCGCAGCGCAACGGGCGCCCGCAGCCAACAGGGCTACCAAATGCGTGGCGAAGACCACCACGCGAAGGTCATAGTGGACCTGGAAGACAGCTACAAGGGAGCCAGCCGCTCCATCACGCTGCAAATTCCGGAACTCACCGCTGACGGGCATGTCACCACGCGATCCCGGACCCTGAAGGTGCGCATCCCCAAGGGCATTCGCCAGGGCCAGCAAATACGCCTGGCCGGTCAGGGCGGTGCGGGTTACGGCGGCGGAGAGGCTGGCGACCTGTATCTGGAAGTGGAATTCAGCCCGAACAAACAATACCGGGTGGAAGGCGCCGATATTTACCTGGACCTGCCTCTGGCCCCGTGGGAGGCTGCCCTGGGCGCCACGGTGAAAGTGCCCACGCCTTCCGGCGCGATTGACCTCAAGATACCGCCCAATTCACAGGCGGGCAAAAAGCTGAGGCTGAAAGGCCGGGGCATTCCGGCCCGCCAGGCCGGTGATCTCTACGTGGTGCTGCAGATCGCCCTGCCGCCCGCGGACAGTGAAGAGCAGCGCCGGATTTACGAAAAAATGAAACAGGAATTTGCTTTTAACCCCCGCGCCAGCTTGAAGGTGTAAGCCATGACGAACAACGAAACATTACACGGCCAGCTGGTCGAAGAAGAAACCATCATTACCCTGGAAGAACTGTGTCGTAACTGCACGGTAAAAACCGAGGAAATCATCGTCATGGTCGAAGAAGGCATCCTCGATCCGCAAGGTGCACGCCCGGAGCCTGCAGCCGCCGCCAAGTGGCGGTTCCACATCAGCAGCGTGAAACGTGTGAGAGTCGTGGTCCACCTCCAGCGTGACCTGGGCGTCAATCTCCCTGGAGCGGCCCTGGTCCTGGAGTTACTGGACAAAATAGCGGAGCTAAAAAAATTGCAGGGCGCCCAACTGTAAGAGCGTCCTTGGGCGCGACCTTTCCAGAGATTTTCGGCCCCAAGGGACCTCTTACAGTTGTGATGGGACCTCTTACAGCTGTGAGCGGCGGCAGAACTCCGGCAGCTTTTCCTGCAGGACTTTAACCGTGTGGGAAACTTCCGGTGACAGGCTCTCGCCCGCTGCGGTATCTGCCGGCTGAATGGCCAGCAGCGCCACCTGGGCCCGGGTCCTGGCTTGCAGGTATTCGGCCAGCATTTTCAGGGATCCGGCGTGGGTGGACAGTCCGGATGGCGCCACCTTGTCGGGAAAAAGGAGCCGGACCTGCCCGGGTGCGCCACCAAAATCAGTGGCATCGATAAACAGGATCCGGTCGGGTTTCTTGCCTGCAATCACCTCCAGGTGATTTTCCGGTACGAAACCGGCATCTATGGCATCAAATTCCGGGCAGGCTTGCAGGGCTTCAGCGAGGACAGAGCCGGCGCCATCGTCGCGCCAGGAGCGGTTACCGATACCCAGCAGGCAGATACGGCCGACCAGGAAATGCACCATTTGGTCTTCGAAATGACTCATATTATCGTCCGCCTTCGTGCAATATGCGGGCTAGTGTAGTGTCAAGCCTGAATTGATGGGTTCAGAGCGACCCAGATGTTCCAAGACAAGACGCAGTCCGAAGGAAATGGCATGTCCTTTTCAAGGGCTGCAACGCCGTATTGGAACATCTGGGTCGCTCCCTTCGGGCGAGCCGTGAAGCGGTCGTTCGCGGTGTTACGCCTCTGGTCAAGGACGAGCCATTGCCGGCGAGACGTGCCTTGCGCCCAACCACTTCACGACTCGCTGAACCCAACAATTCAGGCTTGACACTACACTAGGCTGCGCGGGCCGACTTCCGCTTGCATTTCGGGCACTGCATTGCCATGCGGTCGGCACGCAAGGTGGAATCCGACTGGCTCCTGACACCCGCTTCCACGTAGCCCAGATGCTGCCCGGCAAACATCATCAGTGTGGGGTTGGCGAAACTGGCGGGACCAAGCCGTTCCGTGAGCCAGCGCAACTGGTCGGCCGGGGCCAGTACTTCACCGCAGACTTCGCACATCACGAGTTCTTTCTCGATGCTTTCTTCAAAATCTTCCGGTGCAAAGCCGACAAAATCCCATTCATTGCTCATGCGAATGCCTTTGTGCGTCGGGCAATAACGTTCGCATTGTCCGCACAGAATGCAGGCATCGAGATGCTGCACCAGGCGGCGTACCGGCTTTGGTCCATCGAGGTCATCGATCACATCGATGCATTTGGACGGGCATACCTGTGCACATGCGCCGCAGCCGATGCATTCATCCGCATTGAAACGGGGGCGCCCGCGGAAGGATTCCTGTGGCACAAAGAGTTCGGCCGGAAAGCGCGTCGTGAAAGCGGGCATAAACACCGCAAGGACCGCCTGTTTCAGGACTCTTGGCTGTAAAAATGCGGGCTTTTTCACGCTATTAGCTCCTCGGCAATTGCTCCTGCATTGCCCTGCTACTGTCCGTCCATGGACATATGTTTACTCCTCATTTTCATGCCTGGTTTTCATACCTGTTTTTTGGCATCATCAGCATGCATGTCGTCCGCATAGCGGTCAACGACGCTCTGATCACACAGCGAAACCCCGGACCGGTGTGCGGCGCGCGCCAGCGCATGGGCGGCTGTCGACGAGGTGATCAGTATGAACAGAATGCAGATCAGGCCTTTGACCGCGGCCGAAAGCGATGCCAGCAAGACCAGGCTGCCGAGCAGGATCAGTGTAGTACCCAGCACCACGGCCTTGGTGGATGCCTGAATGCGGGTGTACACATCCGGTAGCCGGACCAGTCCAATGCATCCGGCAATGTCGAACAATACCCCGATGATAATGAGCATCAAACCGATTTTTTCATTCATTGAGACGTTTCCCCACCAGGTATTTGGCCAGCGCCAGGGTACCCACGAAGCTCACCAGGGCCCAGACCAGGGCCACATCAAGCAGGTATTCCTTGCCGGTCAGCACGGTAATGAGGGCGACAAAGCCCACGACAACCGTACCGAGTATGTCAATGGCTACCATGCGATCCGCCGCGGTGGGGCCGTTGGCGATGCGGTACAGGCACAGTGCGCAACACAGTAGAAGGCCGGCAACCAGGGCTGGAACCAGGAATTCAATATTCGTCATAATGTCTTTCCATTCTCAGGCATCCCATTCTTCACATCCTATTCAAAAATCTTCTGAATAAACCACTCGAACCGTCGCAATATCTGTTTTGCGGCGGCCTCTTCGTCCACATCGCGTACGCTCAGCCAATGAATATAGAAAACGCCGTCATCGGTAACTTCCATTGTCAGCGTACCGGGCGTCAACGTAATTGAATTGGCGAGCATTGTCCGTCCCGTGTCAGTTTTCAACACGCTTTTGACCTTCACGATGCCCGGATTGATCGGCATTGCCGGGTGCAGCACGCGCCAGGCCACGTCCACGCCACCCTTGATTACGTAGTAAGAGAAAACAAAAACGTAAACAAACGCCCAGAAATAACTCACCGGATTGAGCAGCCGCACAAAATTACGCCTGATCATTTGGCCCATCACCAGGGCCACGAACGCGGCAACGACCAGCCCGGCCACGATGTCGCCGATCAGCTGCCGCCCGTCCACCGGTGACACCGGCCAGACCAGCAAGAGCCAGAACACGAATGAAATGGCAAACAGCACCACTCGCTCAAGCCACGGTTTCCGGTCGTTAATGTTGGTTGCATGGTTCATTCAAATACCCCCGCCGTCAGTACTTCCTGGGCGGCGCCGATCAGCCACGGATCACGCAGCCCGCCCAGTACGGCGAACGACAGTGCAATGCACCCGGTGGCAAGCAGGATCATTGCCAGCGCCATCATCCGTGGTTCGCGTTGCAGGTTCTGTAAAGCACCCGGTAAGGATGCGAAAAAGGCCAGCCGCTGAACCTTGAGCTGATAGGCCAGGGTGACGACGCTGATGGCCACGGCTACCGCTGCGAAACCGTAATAGCCGGACTCGACGCAAGCCAGGATAATGATTAGCTTGCTCCAGAAACCATTGAATGGCGGAACACCGGCGATCGACATGGATCCGATCAGTGAGGTCGCGCCGGTCACTGGCAGCGCACGGTTCAGTCCACCCAGTTCTTTCAGATTACGCGTACCGGTGGCGTACTCCACGGCGCCGGCATTGAGGAACAACAATGATTTGAACATTGAGTGATTGATCAGGTGGTAGAGTGCGCCGACCAGTCCCAACGGCGTACCGAGCCCGAGCCCGAGGACCATAAAACCGACCTGCGAGATGCTGCTGTAGGCAAACAAACGCTTGATGTCTTTTTGCCCGGCGGCCAATAGTCCGCCGACGATCATCGAGAGCACACCGAGCCAGCGCAGCAAACCGAGCTCACTTTCACCGACGCCGAATACGTTGAACACAAGGCGGGCCAGCACATAGATTCCGATGGCCTTGATCAACACACCGGACAACATGGCGGAGACCGGCGCCGGTGCGGCGGGATGCGCATCCGGAAGCCACGCATGGAATGGTACCAGGGCGGTCTTAAAGGAGAACCCGCAAATGAACAGGCCAAAGGCCAGCAGCAGCGGTGCATCCATGCCGGTCTCGGCGATGCGCCCGGCGATGTGCGCCATATTCAGCGTACCGGTGATGCCGTAAACCAGTGCTATGGCAACCAGGATCAGGGCGGAGGACAGCGAGCCAAGAACAACGTACCTGAACGAGGCTTCGAGCTCTTCATGGGCGCAGCCAAAAGCGACCAGTGAATAGGAGGCGACCGCTGCAACTTCGAGAAACACATAAAGGTTGAACAGGTCCCCGGCCAGGATAACGCCGTTCATACCGGTCACCATGAGCAGGAACAGGCTGTAAAAATGACCGCGAGCCGTGAATCGCCGCATATAGTCGATCGAGTACAGTGCGACCGCGAAACCCACCAGGCTGACGGCCAGCAGCAGCAGGTTGGCCAAAGCATCGAGCCGCAGGTCAATACCGATGGGCGTTGGCCAGCCGCCCATGTGATAGAGGCCGGTACTACCTATTGCATAGCAAGTCATCAGCACCAGCGCCAGCATCGTGGCATTGGCCAGCCATTCGGCCACTGCAGGACGTCCGCGCGCCACCAACTGGATCAGCAGCGACACCGCCAGCGGCAGCGCCACAAACAGGGGAATCAGAACCTGGATATCGCTATTCATCACTTACGTCCCATTCCTGTTTCCTATCCACGCAAACGCCGGATTTCGATTATGTCAAAGGTTCCGTAACGATCATAAAGGCGCACACACAAGGCCACCATCAAGGCCAGAACGCCCAGCCCGATCACGATGGACGTCAGCACCAGGGCCTGCGGTAACGGATCCACCGCGAGGCCGGCAAAACTCGTGAGCGTGGTCGTGGAATCGACGATTGGCGGGCTGCCGCCATCGCGGTAGCCGATCAGCAACAACAACAGGTGCACACCATGCTGCATGATCACCAGGCTGATGACGATTTTCACCGTTTGCCGGCTTGCAACCACACCGTAGAGGCCAACCAGGATCAACAGGAGACACAGTGAATAGATCATCGTCCTTCCTCTTCAGGATTCTCTTCAACATCAACTCCCCCCTGCGCGATACGCAGCGCCGTCAGCACCGTAAATACCAGGAACAGGGCGCTGGCGACCTTGAGTCCCAGGGCGAGGTTCAATATCGGCATGGTCCCGCCGCTGAGCAGCGTGAAATACGATTCTTCCGGGGTGGCAATGAAATTTTCGAAAAAGTATCCGCTGGCCCACCAGGTACCCAGCCAGCCCACCACCAGGAAAATCAGCAGGCCGCCGCTGTCGAGCCCGAGGCCAGGCCCTTGCTGAAAACGTCCAGGCCATTTTTTTCACCCAGGGCCAGTGTGATCAGGATGAATGCGCAGGCGATTATGACGCCGCCGCCGAAACCACCGCCCGGGGTGATGTGGCCGTACAGCACGATGTAAATGCCAAACAACAGGATCGGCCCCTTCAGCCACCGCGCCACGGTCTTGACGATCATGCTCATGCCGGCTCCGTTGTGGTACGTCCGGTCAGGGCCTGGTCTGCCAGGATTCGATTTGATGGGGGCATTCATGTCGTGTCATCCCCGGGTCGTTTGACACTGATCCGGGCCTTTCGCCGCAGAATGGCCACTGTGCCCAGCGCGGCGCAGAACAGCACGGTCGCCTCCCCAAGGGTGTCCCAGGCACGGAAATCCAGTAGCACGGCGGTGACGATGTTCGGCGCGCCGGTCTCTTCCAGGCCGTCCTGCAGGTAAGTCGCTGAAGGTGCATCGGCAAAGCGCTCCATCACCGGTGCGCCGAACGGTGGAAAATCGTTGAACACCTGGATGCTAAACAGGCCGATGACCGCTACCAGCGCCATCGCCAAAGTAACGCCCACAAGGGGCTTGGAGACTTTCACCATCTGTTGGTCGCGGCCCAGCGTGGCGCGGATCAGGATCACCAGGCTCACCACCTCGACACCAATCTGCACGATAACGATGTCCGGCGCCGCAAGGAACAGGAAGACGATGGCCAACAGGAAACCGACGGCGCCCAGGCTGATGACCGAATACAACAGGTTGGGCGTTACCACGGTGATGATCGCGGCGATAACCGTCAGCAGGATCAGCAGTGCGAGCAATTCAGTCATATCAACTTCCCGATTGGGTTACCACCCAAACCACTACCACCAGCCCCACCACAAACCATCTCAGGTAGGTGGGCAGGATGCCGGTATGGAGTGAGCGCAGCATCTGGATGACATAATTCACGCTCTTCTGGAAGATGTCGTATATGTCAAAGGCCTTCGCCCGCGCGAGGGTGTAGAGCCGCTGCAATACAGGCAACTGCTCAATGGTGTTGTAGAAATCAACCCCGGTCACTTCGATGTGCCGTTCGGGTCCGGCTTCCTCGCCGCTGACGTACACATCCTGGAGGAGTTCACCGCCGATATAGGTCGTGACCCGGCGCAACTTGCCGTGGCGCATCGTCAACCAGTAGACCAGCAGGCCGACGACGATGGAGCCCACGATCAGCATGGTTGCCAGGCCGGCCCACCACACGCCGGGCACATCAACCTGGACCACCGGGAATATCAGCAGGCCAAGCGGCACCTGGAAGGCGAATACGCCGAAGATCACGCACAGTGAGGCGAGAACCACCAGCGGCAATAGCATGCTGCGTTTACTTTCGCGAATGCCCACGTTGTCGGCGGTCGCTTGAATTTCCGGCGAAGGCTTGCACAGGAATGTAGCGTGCAGTACTTTCACAAAACTTGCCAGGGTCAACGCGGATCCGAGCATTGCGACAGCCAGCCATACGATCCAGCCAAGCCCGCCACTCGCTTCACCACTGACAATGATGCCCTGGTAGATCATCCACTTCGAGGCAAAACCGTTCAGCGGTGGAATACCTGAAATGGACAGGGCAGCCACGGTGAAGGCGATGAAAGTTATGGGCAACATTTTCGCCAGCCCGCCGAGGCGGTCGAGGTCGGTGGTGCCGGTCTCTTTTTCGACCACACCGGCACACAGAAACAAGGCGCACTTGTAGATTGCGTGGTTAAGCATGTGGAACAGGCCGCCAGCCAGGCCAATGGCCGTACCGGTGCCGATGCCCAGCACCATGTAGCCGACCTGGCTGACCGCGTGGTAGGACAGCAGGCGCTTCAGGTCGTGCTGGACCAGCGCCATCATCACCGCGGTGAGTACGGTGACAGCGCCGACCACCATCAGCATCATGTACATGGCTGGTGTCGGCACGAACAGGTCGTGCACGCAGCGCGCCAGCAGGTAAATACCGAGCAGTTTGTCCAGCGAGGCGGGCAGGTAGGCCGACACCGGTGCATCGGCTTTCTCACCAAAATCCGGTACCCAGGTATGGAACGGCACGGCGCCGGCCTTGGCAAAAGCACCGGCCATGAAGGCCAGGAAGGAGACATAGGCTACCGGGCTGTCCAGCGCCAATGCCGGGCCGTCCATGCGGGTCGTGCCGGCCAACTGCCAGTAAAGAACGATGCCGAACAGCAGCAATGCATCGGAGCCGCCGATGATCATCAGTGACTTGCGCGCCGCATCAGCCGCGCCCGGTCCGGCAATGCCGATCATCAGGTACAGCAGCAGTCCGAGAAAACCCCAGCACACCAGCAGGAACAGCAAGTCGTTGGCCAGCATCACACCGCAGCTGATGCCGAGGGTCCACAACAGGTAAGTGAAATATTCCCGGTGACGCTCGCGGCCCTGCATGTAGCCGACCGAGTAGATCGCGATAAACAAGCCGAAGAACGCCACTGCCAGCAGGATGAAGGCACTCAGTGTATCGATGCGCAGCGACAGCCAGGGGGTCAGTTCCAGCGTCGTGCCGGCCTGCTGGAACAACGTCCAGACCAGCGCCACGACAACGGCCGTGGAGGCCACCGCCAGCACGGAGCGCAGGCTTTCTGCTTTGTTTGGAAGCAACAGGCAAATCAGCCCCGCCAGCAAGGGAAATGTCACTGGCAATATCATCGGCTGGGTAATTAGCTGAGTGACCATGTCTTCCTCTTCAGTCCCCTCTTCATTCCTTCAGTAAATAATCGGGTGGCCGGGGGCCGGTCCAGCCGGTTTCTTCCATCAGGCGGTCGGTCTTTTCCAGCGACAGCCGCATCAGGTCCCGTGCATCCCACAAGCGCTCGCCGCCGTCGCAGTCCACGGCCACGGCCATGCGTTCGGTACAGCAGTAGCAGGGGTCTACCGCCGCCAGGATGATGGTGGCATCGGCCACGGTTTCGCCCAGCACGGTCTCGCAGTTGGTGGGCACGTTCATGAAGCTGGGCGCACGCACCTTGTGCCGCACCGGCCGGTTGCTACCGTCTGAGCGGATGTAGTGGAATACCTCGCCGCGCGGGGCTTCATAAATGCCAATGCCCTCGCCCGTTGCAACGAATTTCGGATTCGAATCGATTGGCCCTTTCGCGGTTTCCAGGTTCACCAGGCATTGCTTGATGATGCGGATCGACTCGAACATTTCCAGGATGCGCACCACAGCCTTGTCGAACACGTCGCCGTTCCGGCAGGTAATGACGTCGAAGTCCAGCATCGCGTAGGCGGCATGGGGGTGGTCGCGGCGCACGTCGATGTCGACACCCGATGCGCGCGCCGTGGGGCCGAGCGCGCCGTAGGCAATAGCCATCTCGCGCGTGAGGATGCCCACGCCTTTGGTGCGGGCATTCAGCAGCGGGTCTTCGATGACCGTGTCCCGGAACATCGCGATCGGGTCCTTCAGGCCATCGAGCAGCTCGTCGATGGCCGGAATGTCGGCCTTGTCGATATCGCGGCGCACGCGCCGGGTTTCATCATGGCGTAGTGATTGCGGTTGCCGGAGATCAGTTCCAGGATGTTGAGCACGTCCTCGCGAAAACGCCAGGCCCACATCCAGATCGTGTTGAACCCCAGGAAGTGTCCGGCCAGCCCCAGCCACAGCAAATGCGAGTGAATGCGTTCCAGTTCTCCCACGGCGCTGCGGATGAACAGAGCCCGCTCGGGTACGAAGATGTCACCGGCTTCTTCGACTGCCTGCACGCAGGCAATCGGGTGCGAAGTCGAGCAGATTCCGCAGATACGCTCGACCAGGAATACGGTTTCCTCGTAATCTTTCGACTCGGACAATTTCTCGATGCCGCGATGGTTGTAACCCAGTTCGATGTCCAGGTGGACGACCGTCTCGCCTTCCACGTGCAATTTGAAGAACTCCGGTTCTTCCTGCAGCGCATGGTAAGGGCCGATGGGGATGATGGTTCGTTTGCTCATGGCGTTACTCCGTCGTCAGCGCCTGGTGGATGATTGCGGCGCAGAGGGTAGTTGCCCTGGGGCCAGTCGTCATCCAGCAACAGGTGCCGCAGATCCGGGTGACCGCAGAAATTGATGCCGAGCAGTTCCCACATTTCACGCTCGATCCATTCCGCAGCGGGCAACACCGGGGCAATGGAATCCACTTCCGGCTTTTCGTGATCCAGCACCGTGCGCATGGTGATGATGAGTCCCTCGTCATCCAGCACCCAGTGGTACATGATCTCGATACCTTCCCGGATATCGACGCCGGTGGCGATCTGGAAACGGGCGCCTAGCTTTGCATACATCAGTTGGGCGGCCGCGATAACTGTTTGCGGTGCGATCTCCAGGTAGGCCCGTTTATCGGAATGCCGGTCGATTCCCAGCACCCGGTCGCCGAGTTCCGCACTGATTTTTGTGATGGCGTCATCAATTCCCATGTTGTCCTCTTATTGACTCAGTTCGGCCGCGCCGGCGGCTTCGGGCGCCAGTTCCCCGGCCGGGGAAGGCTCCTGCAGGCAGCCGGGCACAATGGCGCCGCTGCGCAACGCATCCACCAATTTCACGACGGCCGAAATAATGGCTTCCGGTTTCGGCGGGCAGCCCGGAATGAAGGCGTCTATGTGGACGTATTCACCCGGCATGCGGTCCCAGTTGTAGGAATCGCGAAACATCAGCCCGGTGCAGGGGCAGCCGCCGATGGCGATGACCAGGTAGGGCTTGGGCGCCTGGGCGATCAGTTCTTGCAGGCGGATGGCCGACTTCTTGTTGAATATGCCCGACAACAGCAATACATCAGCGTGGCGGATGCTGCCGACCAGCGTGATGCCGAAGCGTTCGAGGTCGTACCTGGGCGTCAGCGCATCGAGAATCTCGATGTCGCAGTTGTTGCAGGCGCTGCCTCCAAGGTGAAAGACGTTCAGCGAGCGCGTCAGGGCGTTGATTGCATAGTTCATATTCTCACCAACCTATCCAGGCCAGGATGACCGCCAGCGTCGCGACCAGGCTCACCGGGCCCCAGAAAAAGCGAACAGCCTGGTCGATGCGCACTCTCGGTGTGGTATTGCGCAGCACGATGGTCACCGCGACCAGCGCGAACCACAGCAGGAAACCGGTCAATTTGGGTAGCCAGCCGGGGCCGCTGACCGCGCCGCCGAAGAATAATACGACCAGCAATACCGGCAGCGTGAACAGCATCATTGCCCGGGTCAGCTTGAACATCGCCAGCGGCGGACCGGAGTACTCCATGAACACGCCGCCGCTGAGCTCGGTTTCCGCCTCGGGTGCGTCGAACGGCACGATGGTCAGCTTGGCCTGCATGCAGGCGATGGCGACCAGCAGCGCCAGCACGCCCGACACCGTTGCGGCTGGAGATGGCCCTGATAACAAGTTGCCGAGGCGGATGCTGTTGGCCTGGATCACCGGCACCAGCACCGCCAGCACCAGCGGTAATTCGTAGGCGATCATCAGTTTCACTTCCCGGCTGCCGCCCAGCGAGGCCAGTGGGTTACGGGATGCAAAGGAACCCAGAATCACGCCGAGCGCAGGCATGATCAGCAGATAAATCAGCACGATCAGGTCACCCACAAAGGTGGCCTCGAAATCCAGCAGGGTGCGCCACAGGATCATGGAAGCCAGCGTGACTCCGGCAAAACCAATCAACGGCGCCAGCAGGAACAGGCCGATAGCGCCATCTTCCGGGACGCAGGTTTCCTTGATGAACAGCTTGCGGATGTCATAGAACGGTTGCAGGAACGGCGGGCCGACGCGCATTTGCACCAGCGCGGTTACCTTGCGGTCAACCCAGGAGGTCAGCAGGCCGGCCACGGCGGTGAACAGCAGGCCGGGAAACAGCAGGAACTCGAGGAAGATCGTGTTGCCGCTCATGTTGTCACCTCTTCTTTCACCCAGGCCTGGGTGCGGGCCGCCAGGAATTCATCGACGATGTGTATATCCGCCTCGCCGGGGCCGATTGCACGGTATTCGAGCGCACCCTGGCTGCAACTGGCCACGCACGGGAGGGGGCTGCCTCATTGCGGCCCAGGCAGTTGTCGCAGTGGGCTTCGTAAAATTGCAGCATTTCGGGGTAAATGGTGCCGAAGGGGCAGGCGTGCGCGCACAGCTTGCAACTGACGCAACGCAGGTTGTAGCGCTTGATGATACCGTCGTCCTGGCGCTCGATGGCGTCGAACGGGCAGGCGATAATGCAGCTTGCGTACAGGCATTGCCGGCACACCAGCGCAAAGGTCGCGCGCTCGCGCAGGCCGAGCATGCCGTGGTCCCCGGGCGTGCGGGCGCTGATAGTAGTCGCAGATCACGCCGCAGCTATCGCAGCGGTCGCATTTTTCCAGGTCGATGATCAACCTTTTGTGGCTTGCCTCAGTCATCCCACAACCTCGGATTGTTCTGGATCTCATCAAAGGAGAACACCGGGCCCGTCCTTGCAGACGTAGTAGCGGCCGAGGCGGCAATGGCCGCACTGGCCGACGCCGCAACTCATGTTGCGTTCCAGTGAGAGATAGATGTTTTCGGGGCGGTAACCGCGCGCCAGCAGTGTCTCGGTGCCGTACTTCATCATCACCGGCGGCCCGCACATGACGGCAATGCCGTTGTCCGCGTGGCAGTCCAGGTAATCCTCCGTCATGATCGAGGTGATCATTCCGACGTGGCCGTCCCAGCCCGGATTGCCCTCATCCACGGTCAACATCACGTCTAGGGCGCCACCCTGGTTCCAGCCGTGCGTCTGTGCATCCCGGAACACGATGCTGTCCGGCGTGCGTGCGCCATAGCGGACGATGATGCGCGCATATTTGTCGAGGTCCTCGACCAGCGCAAGCAGCAGTGAGCGTAAGGGTCCAACGCCGCAGCCACCACCGACAATCAGGATTTCACGGCCGTGGAAGTCTTCGATGGGGTAAGCGCGACCCATCGGCCCCCGCAGCCCCACTTCGTCACCCACTTTCATCGTATCCAGCCAGTCGGTCACCCGGCCGGTGCGCATGATGGTGATTTCCATGTGATCTGAGATTTTGGGTGAGGAAGAGGGTGTGAACGGCGCCTCGCCGATACCCGGCACAGCCAGTTCGACGAACTGCCCGGCCTTGAAAGGTATCGGTTCATCAGGACGAATCGTATAGGTCTTGATGTCGGGTGTTTCTGCCGTTATTCGTTCAATGGTCGCCGGTATGGGCATGTAGAGCGTCGGATTCATCGACGGCCCTCCTTAATACGTCCCGGATATCGATATTCGCGATGCAGGCTTCGGTACAACGCCCGCAGCCGTCACAGGCGTATCTCCCCAAAACCTGCGGGAAAAAGCTGAATTTCTTGTCAAATCGATTGCGCAGTCGCTCGGCGCGCAGCGGCCGGGGGTTACCGCCACCGGCGGTGCGGGCGAAGCCGTTGTACAGGCAGGCATCCCACAGCTTGGTGCGTGCCGGCAAGCCATCGGCGTCCACCCCGTCGGCCAGCAGGAAGCAGTGGCAGGTGCAGCAAATAAAATTACAGGCGCCGCATTCGACGCAGTCCTTGGCAAAATCCTGCCACAGCTCCGATTCAAACGAGCCTTCGATGGCTGCACGCAGGTCCATACCGGGTTTCAGTCCGTGGGCTTCGCTGTGTTCCACCAGTTCCTGGTACCGCCTGGCTCGCTGACGTTTGAAGATTTCGAGTAATTCCGGACCGGCCTCTTTGAGGTGTTGCTGCGCAGATTGCAACAGCATCGCGCCCCGCTCCGTGCCGCTTTCTATCACGTAGCCGGCGGGCGTCTCGGCGATGTTGATGTCAAAGCCTTTTTCCGCATACGGCTGTTCGCCTACCCCCGGGCAGAAGCACACATCGAGCTGGCTGGAACAATCGGTGGAAACCAGGATGGTTTTTTCACGCGCCTCTGCATAGTGCGGATCCGGACAGACCCCTTGCAGGAACACGTGATCGTAAATAGCGAGCGACGATAGGTCGCAGTTTTTGACGCCGAAAACAATGCGCTTGTGCATCGGCTTACGGATGGTCAGTTTCTGCCATGTGCCGATAAATTCACGGGCGGGGAAGAACAGCGCTTTGAGGGGTTCAATTGAACGAAAAGCGCCAAGCGTATGCTGTTCAGGCAGCCATGCAGAAGACTGCTTCAGCTTGTAATTGCCACTTTCAAGCCTTTCCAGGGCGTAAACTTCCCGGCCATCAGACAGTGATGTCAGAACGTTATCCAGGCCATTAGAGTCAACCAGTGTCCACTTCATCGGCGCCGTTCCGGGTTTTCTTTTTTGACGCATATAATCTAATGACTCAGCGCGTCAAAAACCCTGATTAGGGTCAAGTAAAATAAAGATTTTTTGCGTTATTTCCCTTGTTTTTCCGGCGGGCTCCCTGTTAACTGAAATTTTCAAATACGGCGCACGAAAAAGGGGGCTTTCGCCCCCCCCCCTCACTCCTCACCCCTCCCAATTGAGTCTGAGTTTTTTTCCAGGGCTTATGAACCGAGTATTGAATATCTGCACATTCAAGCGATCAGCTCGCCTCAATATCGGGCTTCTGGCCTTTGAACGAGAATGAAGTGGTCCTGATTTGTCTTTGCTCAGCAATACGCCATGGTGTTCGGCCAGGTAACAGAGCACTTTCCGAGTTGAGGTGGTGGGGATTGGCGCCCCCACCACGGATAGAACCCAGCTTGAGCTTGCTACTCAGTCCACAATATAGACAGTTATCGCGACTGGCGAAAATCCAGTGCCATCCACATCATTGCCCAGGTGTGGTATACCGGCCAAGGGATCTTCAGGCGTTAACAACTGACGCGCCAAGTGCCGCCCATCGCCATCATCAGCCGGACCGTGGCCCAGCATCAATAACCATATTTCGGCACCGCTGCTGGGCTGCATGCCGCCCCAGGTATCAGTGATGTGCACTTTGCCGTTGCGTGGTGCGACTGCGGAACCGAAGCGCCCAAACACAACCAGCGGGGTACCGCCGCCTGCCTCGGAGGGTGCGAAGTCGGGATCAGCGCAAACTCCGGGCCCTCCGCCGGTGCACAGATCGGGACGGTCAATGTACACCCACCAGATCGTGTAGGCATTGTCGGCGGCCAGGCCTTTCACGCTAAACTGCGCTTTCAGGCCATTGGCGTTAATACACAGGTTTGTTGTGCCTCTGACGCCGTCCGCAATGCCAATAATGTGCTGAGATTCACACTGGTCATCGGCCTGTGCGGCGTTAAAGGTGAAAGCCATCGTGAGGGTGGCGAGGAGTGAAGTGATTCGAAGTGTTTTCATGTACGATCTCCCTTAGGTTATTGATAGATGCGACCGTCCACTACGCCAGCGCTATTGCTGGGCCGTGGCTTCTTGCGCGCACAGATCGATATTACGCGCGGCCCAAGGGGCGAGTACCGAAGAAGCCACTAAGGATTACCGAAAGTTGTCCGAAACATCATCCGGCTCACTCGTTGGCAGCCGTTCTTGACCGATAGGCGCTGCCAGCATGTGTCAGGCTGCGGGCGCCTGGTCAAGCAAATTCCGAAAGTTCTGCTAAAATTTAACTATAGGCTTGGTGAAAATTGGGAGAATGTCCGCCAGTGGGACTAGCATCCAGCAAGGTGCCGGCGCCAGGTGCCGACCACCGTACATTCATGTTTGGCGCATTTGTGCTCGACGTAGATCGTGGCGCTCTGTTGCAAGACGGCGCGGACGTCCCTCTGCGGCCCAAGTGTTTCCAGGTTCTCAGTTACCTGGTTGAACACCATGGCCTGCTGGTCACCAAAGACGAAGTGCTGGGCGCAGTATGGCCCGGCGTTGTGGTGACCGAAGACTCCCTGACGCAATGCCTGATCCAGATTCGCAAGGTGCTGGGTGACGATTCGCGGGACATGGTGCGGACCGTTCCCCGCCGTGGGTATTTGTTTGATGTCCCGGTCACGGTTCACGAGCCTGACAAAGACCCAATAGCGCCAGGGGCGCCTGATTCTCTCATGAGCCGCCGCCGGCCCTCTCGTTGGTCAGTGGGCGCAGGTATTATCCTGGCGTTGGCCATTGCTGTGAACTGGTGGAATGCAAGAATTCAACACGTTGAAGATCGTACGCCAGCCTATGTTCAGGCTTCTATCCTGCCAGGCTCCATCGCGGTGCTGCCTTTCGTGGACATGAGCCCGAAGGGTGACCAGGAGTACTTCGGCGATGGCATATCGGAGGAAGTGCTGAACCTGCTGGCCCAGACCCCGGATCTGACCGTGATCGCACGCACGTCTTCGTTCTCGTTCAAGGGCCAGAATGCTGACGTCAAGACCATTGCCCGGAAATTGAACGTGGCCAACGTACTCGAGGGCAGTGTGCGCAAAGACGGCGAACGAGTCCGGATCATGGCCCAGTTGGTGAATGCCTCAAACAGTTCGCACCTGTGGTCACAAACCTATGACCGCACGCTGGATGATATTTTCGCGGTGCAGAGCGAGATCGCCGGTTCGGTGGCTGCGGTACTGAAGGTCAAATTGCTGGGTGACAGCTACACACCTGAATCGGCGCCTGCATCAGCCCCCCCCAATGCGGCAGCTTACCAGCATTATCTCCAGGGAAAATTTTTCCACAGCCGGCGCAGCCCGGGTGACAGCGAACGCGCCATGAAGCACTACGAGCAAGCACTGGAAATCGACCCGGACTTGGCCGACGCGTGGGTTGGAATGGTCGGTTCAAAGCTCATCCAGGTCATCGAGCAGGAAACTGACCCCGAAGTATTTATGACCAGCAGCAAGGCGTTACTGGAAAAGGCCCTGGAAATTGACCCGAATCACGCCGAGGCCCACATTCGCCTCGCCCGGTACTACAGAGTACTTTCAGATGTGGACGCGGCCTAGCAACATTTCGAAAAAGCCTTGCAATACGGGCAGAACAGCGCGCTGGTGCTGTCAATTGCAGCCGGTGATGAGCTGGCTGTAGCCAATTTCGCGCGGGCGATTGAACTGCAACGGCGAGCGGTAGTTCTGGACCCACTGGGATTCGTTAATCGAAACAACCTGGCAACATTCCTGTACCGGGCTGGTCAATTCGAAGAAGCCGGGGTCGAGTTCCGCAACGCCCTGGAACTGAACCCGGAAATGGATGGCGATATCAGCGACCAACTCGTGCAAGTCCTCGTTCTGCAACAGAAATATGAAGAAGCCCGGGTTCTCGTTAGGCAACTCCCGGAAGGTATCGCCAGGGACCAGGGCATGGCCATGATCCACCATGCGCTGAATCAGGAGTCACAATCCGATGCAGCCATTGAGCGCCTCAGGACAGACCCAGGCGTCGAAACCGCAGCACGCCTTGTCGAGATTTACGCGCTCCGGGGTAACCTGGACGAGGCGTTCACGTGGCTCGCGCTGGCAACCGACAGGGCCTTCGACACGGACTGGAACCTGGTGGACCAGAAATATGTGAACCTGATGTTCACTTCCCCATTCCTCAGGCCCCTGCACGATGACCCCCGCTGGGACAACTGGCTGGCGGATAAGGAAACCAGAGCAGCCGAGGGTCATATGTAAGAAGCCGCTTGCGGCCGACTTTCTCTGTCTCAAAAAAGGTCGGCCGCAAGCGACCTCTTACAGTTCGCACGCAGGCGCACTCCTACATGTACCATTAGCCCCATGGCTTACCACTCCCCGCCGGGACCGCCCCCTGAAGCTACCTCCCGTGGTTTCCTCGGCGTGTTTCGCTACAGCCGTCGGGCGATGGACCTGGTGTGGACCACCAACCGATGGCTTACGGTAGCGCTGGCCATACTCACTTTGCTGGCCGGCGTGCTGCCGGCGGCAATGGCCTGGGTGGGCGCCTTGATCATCGACGCGGTGATCGCGGCCACCAAAGCCACGCAGGATTCCGGCGTCATTTCAATGTCGCGGGTATTCACGCTGGTGGCCATCGAAGCCGTGATCGTTGCCGCTTTGACTGGCGCCCAGCGCGGCATCTCCCTGTGCCAGGCGCTGCTGCGCGCCCAGTTGGGCCAGCGCGTGAACGTGATGATCCTGGAAAAAGCATTGACCCTGGAACTGGCCCAGTTCGAGGACTCCGAGTTCTACGACAAGCTCACCCGGGCCCGGCGCGAAGCCTCGAGCCGGCCGCTGTCGCTGGTGAAGCGAACCTTTGGCCTGGCTCAGAACCTGGTATCGCTGCTCAGTTACGGCATTTTGCTGGTGCAGTTCTCACCCTGGGCCGTGGCGGTCCTGCTGGTTGCCGGACTACCGGCTTTCTTTGCCGAAACGAAGTTTTCGGGTGAGGCTTTCCGCCTGTTTCGCTGGCGCTCACCCGAAACCCGCATGCAGATGTACCTGGAAAGCGTGCTGGCGCGCGATGACAACGTCAAGGAGGTCAAGCTGTTCGGGCTCGGCCCACTGCTGCTGGACCGTTACCGGGAGATTTTTGATCGTTTGTACATAGCGGACCGGGCGCTGGCCATCCGCCGCGACGGCTGGGGGTTTGTGCTGGGGCTGATCGGCACGCTGGCCCTGTACGGCGCCTATGCCTGGATTGCGGTTGCGGCCGTCGTCAGCCGCATCACGCTGGGCCAGATGACCATGTACCTGATGCTGTTCCGCCAGGGACAGTCCGCGGTCTCGGCCATCCTGTCCGCGATCGGCGGCATGTACGAGGACAACCTGTACCTTTCAACCCTCTACGAATTCCTGGAAACCCCGGTCGCGTCTGCCGGCGCCAGCAAGTTGCGCGGCTCGCAGCCTGACGACGGCATCCGCTTCGAGCGTGTCAGTTTTACCTACCCGGGCGCCAGCCAGAGCGCATTGATGGACATCGACCTGCACATCCGTCCCGGCGAATCGCTGGCGCTGGTGGGCGAGAACGGATCCGGCAAGACCACGCTGATCAAGTTGCTGACCCGGCTATACCGCCCCGATCAGGGGCCGCATCCTGCTCGACGGCATGGATCTCAACGACTGGCAGGAAAGTGCGTTGCGCCAGCGCATCGGCGTGATCTTTCAGGATTTTTCCCGTTACCAGTTCCTGGTAGGTGAAAACATCGGCGTGGGCGACGTGCGCCATTTTGAAGACGAGGAACGCTGGCGCGAAGCCGCCGGCAAAGGTATGGCCGATGCGATCATCGAAGGCTTGCCGGCTGGCTACAGCACCCAACTCGGCAAGTGGTTTAAAGACGGCCAGGAACTTTCCGGCGGCCAGTGGCAAAAGATCGCCCTGTCCCGCGCCTTCATGCGCGCGGAAGCCGACATCCTGGTGCTGGACGAGCCCACCGCTTCCATGGATGCTGCCGCCGAAGCTAAAATCTTCGAGCACTTCCGCAAACTAACCCAAAAGCGCATCGCCATCCTCATTTCACACCGTTTCTCAACGGTAAGGATGGCCAGCCAGATCGTCGTCATCGAAAACGGAAGAATCATCGAGCGCGGCAGCCACGAAGACCTGATCAAACTCGACGGCCACTACGCCCGCCTGTTCTCCCTGCAGGCCGCAGGGTACAAATAAATTGGGGTTAACCCTCGTTTATTTTTTGACCCCGGTCACCATCACGTAAACAGGCAGCCCCTGCCATTAACAACAGGAAACCCCAGTAGACGGTCTCGAACCCCGGAGGCGGCGATGACCCACATACACACGCCAAAAGCGATGGCGGCGACACCACCCTCGCGCAAGCGCTGAGTGCGGCTGATGGATGGATCGCGGTTCTGCAAAATGAGGCTGGAAATCGCCGAGCAGGCGTAGGGGATAACAGTTGTCAGCGTTGCGATGAGGAGGATAAAGGTGTAGGCCGCGACCAGGCCTGTAGCAGAGTTGAGAATCAAGAGCAGGCTGGTCAGCATACCCGACAGCACATACGAAGCTGAAGGTGCATGCCGGGCCGAAATCCGTGCAAATAAACCAGGAAACAAACCGTCCCGGGCGGCTGCCATGGCCATCTGGCCGGCCGCGAGCAAGGTGGTATTGATGCAACCTGCTGTAGAGACGAGTGCACCGACGACGACTATCACCCCGCC
>PVMK01127108.1_pt1 | contig 24302 bp, 19 predicted proteins | sample 1853481 | NCBI WGS metagenome assembly PVMK01 (sample SAMN08533507, study PRJNA380276) | Marine sediment metagenome, whole genome shotgun sequencing project.
TGTATGAATGATAGGTGGCGGCGGCCTTAAAACCACGAAAGCCAAATGTCCGCTTATGGCTATAAGCAGACATGCGGAGGGGTGTCCCAGAGAGTCCGCTTTACCCCCGAAAGCAGACATTAGGGGCGCTGATCTGTTATGATCACCATTGAATTGAAGGTTGTCTGGGAACGTCAGTTAAAGGTATTTCGTATCACGTAGCGCGGCTACTCTTTGATTTGCGACGCACCGAATCCTGACGGGCGATGCCTGTTTCCGTCAACGGCCAAGGGCCACAAATAGCCGCTCAGACCGAGTCGAGGTCGAAGCGCTCGCGCTTGAAGGGCACGGCGTCGGGGTCGGCCTCGGTATCCAGCTCGCGGGCGTAGCGGTGGCCCTCGTAGACCGCCGCGGCGATGGTCGCCGGGCCAAAGCAGTCGCCGATGCGCCTGACCGACTGGATGCCCGCCGCGGCCAGGCGATCGGAATTGGCCACCAGCGCGTAATAGAGCTCGTCGTGCGGCAGTCGCGCCGTCACCGAGACCAGGGTGCCGTTGAGCGTCACCGTCGCGCCCTTGAGGGTTTCGACCAGCTCGACCGCGCCGTCCTCCACCGCCACAAGCTGATGGCGGGTCAGGATGTCGACGCCGAGTTCGACCAGGCGGCGCTCGATCTTGGCCTGCTCCAGCGTGTGCTCGGTCCAGCGCGCGACGCAGAGCGCCGGGGTCGCGAGTGTCACGACGTGGCCCTCGGCCCGCAGCAGCTCGGCGATGACGTTGCCCATGTAGTAGTGGTCGTCGTCGTAGATCACCAGCGGACCCTCGGGTCGTTGGCCGGCCATGATGTCGTCGGGCGTCAGCACCCGGCCCGGCTCGGCGCCGGGCGCCGGCGTCATGGTGACGCGCCCGGCGCCGTCGTGGCGCCACAGCGCACCGGTGGCCAGGGCCACATGGTCGGGGGCGAGCTCGAGGATCTGCTCGGCTCCCATCTCGCTGGCAAGATAGAGCTCGACATTGGCCATCTCGCGAATTTGGCCGAGCCGGTAGTCGCGCACCCGGGCCCAGGCGGCGAGGCCTGGTAGCGCGCTTTCACGGGCGACCCGGCCGCCAACCTCATTGCCGGCCTCGGCCAGGGTGACCTCGTAGCCCCGCTGGCCAAGCGCCCGCGCGGCCTCGAGGCCGGCCGGCCCCGCCCCGACCACCAGCACGTGCGAATCCGAGCCCTTGGGCGCGATGGTCTCCGGATGCCAGTCTTTGCGCCACTCCTCGCCCACGGTGGGGTTCTGGGTGCAGCGCATGGGTGCGCCAAGGTTGTTCCAGGCGGCGCAGATGTTGCAGCCGATGCATTCGCGGATGTCCTCGACGCGGCCCTCGTCGATCTTGTTGGGCAGGAACGGATCGGCGATCGAGGGCCGCGCCGCGCCGATCAGGTCAACCACGCCGCGGCGGATCGCCGCGACCATGGCGTCGGGCGAGGTGTAGCGGCCGACGGCGGCGACCGGCTTGGTGGTGACCTGCTTGACGAAGGCCACGTACTCCTCCTGGTAGCCCTCCCCGGCAAAGCGCGAGGTCATGGAATCGTTCGACCAGTCCGAGACGTTGACGTCCCACATGTCGGGCAGCTCGGCCAGCATCGCGACCGCCTCGCGGCCTTCGCCCCGCCATTCCAAGCCGTCCGGGCCCATCATCTCGTCGACGGCAAAGCGCACCACGACACCCATGCTGTCACCCACCGCCTCCTTGGTGTCCTCGATGAGCTCGCGGAACAGGCGCAGGCGGTTTTCCAGGCTGCCACCGTATTCGTCCGTGCGCTGGTTGTGGCGGCGCGACAGGAAGTGGGTCGGCAGGGTGCCGTCGTGGCCGGAATAGACCACGACGATGTCGAACCCGGCGTCGCGCGAGCGCAGAGCCGCTTTGCGGTGCCAGCGGCGGTAGGCGCGAATGTCGGCGAGGTCCATGGCGCGGGCCTGAACCGGATGCTCGTTGTACTTGACCGCCCGGTGCATGGGTCCGATCGGCACCTCGCGGCTGTACAGGTTCGCCACCGATTGCGAATTGTGGACGAGCTCGATGCCGGCCAGGCTGCCGTGGGCGTGGACCGCCTCGGTCATGCGCGCTAGGTAGGGGATGTCGCCATCGTCCCACAGGCGCGTCTCGGTAAAGGGCGTGATGTCGGTCGAGTAGTGAATGTCGCACTGCTCGGTGCAGACGATGCCCCAGCCGCCCTCGGCCTTGACGCCCCGCATATGGGCCATGCTGGTCGGGAAGACCCGGCCCATGCCGTTGCAGTGGGGCACCTGGTAGAACCGGTTGGGCGCCGTTACGGGCCCGATCTGGACCGGTTCGAAAAGCACGTCGTAACGGGGATCTCGCACCATGGGGAAAACTCCTGGAACACTCTAATTGACCCGGGATTCGCCGGATAGCTCCTCCCAATCGCCGAAAATGGTGGTACGATGGGCATCTGACCGCGATTCCTGCCCTAAGATGTCATGAAAGGCTGTGGTCCGCACTTGATCGGGCTGATTTGGTGATGAGAAACGCGGCCCGGAGACCACTCCGCATTGTGAGGGCACACTTCGACCTGCGCAGCACACACATGTCCTGTCGGGCCATTGGCCGAACGGCTTGAATGTCTCAAGGTGACCCAGAACGGACATCAGGACGTATTCGACGCCTATCCCCTAAGCAGCTTGGATATGGTCGTTAGAAGCTGTGCCGTCTCCTCGTTTCCAAGCTGCTCAAGGTCGATCCTGGAGAACTGCCCCCTGAGGGCCGCAAGCTGGTCGTCGATCGTGGGCGCCACCGGCGGCGACCTCTTCGAGGATCGCTGCCAAGTCGTCGGAATTCGCGATCATTTGCGGACTCCTCGCTCCTCGTCGGCGCTGTCGAAGGTCTGGATACTGCCAGCTTCGACCGCCTCCCAATCGACCCGGAGGCCCAGACCCGGTCCTTCGGGGGCACGGACAAATCCGTCCGGCTCCGTCCGGATGACGTCGAGCATGCAATGCTCGAAATCGTCATAGGGGACCGACTGCTCGAAGTAATCGCAGTTGGCGTAGGCCAGGATGACGTGAAGATTGGCGGCCTGCACCAGGCTGTGTCCCCAGCACAGCACCTCGACACTCATGCCATGCGCCTCGCCCAGGGCCATCGCCTTGCGCAGCGGCGTGATCCCGCCGATGTACTCGGCATCGACCCGGAAGCTCGACCAGCATCCCATGGCTGCGGCGTGGCGCAGCACGCCGGGGTCGTTGATGGCGGCGCCGGCGGGAAGGATCGGGATGCCGACCCGCCGCCTAAGTTCGACGTAGCCTTCGAAGTCGGTGTCCGGCAGCGGCGCCTCGAACCAGACGAAGCCGAGACGCTCCAGCTCGCGCGCCACGGCCAGCGCCTCGGTCCGCGAATAGAGCTGCTCGACGTCGAGCATGAAGCGAAGCCCCGATTCCGCAAACCGTTCGGCCACGGCGCGCACCAAGGGCAAATCGCGCTCGGCATCGCACCAGCAGTGGAGCTTGACCGCCCGGAATCCCTGCGCCTGCAGGTCGGCGATGTAGTCGTGATAGGCCGGGATGTCGGCGAACACGGGTATGCTGGCATAGGAGAGGACCCGATCACGCGCGCCTCCCAGCATGCGGTAGAGGGGAAGCCCGGCAATCTTGCCGGCGAGGTCCCAGGATGCAGTATCAACGGCCGCCAACGCCTTCAGGGTCTGCGGCGAGCCCAGCTCGCGCAACCGTCGCCAGTTGGCCTCGCAGGCGAGTGGCGACATGCCGCGGATCGCCGGCATCATCGTCCGGATGGTTTCGGCGATGACGCTGTCGTGGCAATGAGGGTTGCCCGACATCGCCGCGCTCACGCCTTCGCTCCCGTCGCTCGCCGTCAGTCGGACGAAGGTGATTGTCGTCGTGCCACCGGCCATTTCCCCGTCCCAGGGATGCTGGTGGGGCGCGGACGCATAGGCGTAGACACGGATACGGTTGATCGTGGGATCGGTCACGGGCCCTTCTGAGGTCACGCCGGCATCGGCGGCGATGCGGCGGCCCGGCATTTGACACGAGCCTGCGCGGAAGGTCCAGTGCCGGGATGGCGCAAGGCGCCGTCAGTCGAGTTGCAGGGTCAGCGACTTGAGGTCGTCGGTCTCGGGCAGGGCGGGGTGGCACGGGTAGTCGGGGGCGGCGCACACGATGCGGCCCTCGCGGCCGGCGTCGATCAGGCCGCGGGCGACCGCCTCGGCGAATGACGGGGGGTCGACGTTGTGCGAGCACGAGGCGGCGAAGGGGATGCCGCCGGGGGCCACCGGTTCGAACAGCACGTCGTAGCGGGGATCGCGCGGCATGGCTTGCTCCCTGGAAAACTCATCGGCGACGACACTAAACCGACATTTCCCAGATAACCCCCAAATTCGGGGAAATCGCACCATCGTTCCACCGCCAAGAGAACTGCATCACTTCCGCAGCCATCCGATGGCCTGATTTTGGACGCCATTTCGCCGACGGATGTCTCCTTTTGGCTAACAACGGACTCTCCAGCCATGTCGCCAGTACGTCTGCACCTCCCCCAAGAGCGGACATTCACTGGCCGATGTCCGCTTTTTGGCGAAATACGTCCGCTTCACCCCCAACAGCAGACCTTCCTGATGGTGTCGCCGAAGGCCCGTTCCTGACCCACCTCGGACCTTCGGGAGGATTTGAGAGCAACGGCTGCCTTCGGCCAGAAACGGTCATTGGCCGCGGCCTCACGGAATGTCCGCTTGTGGATCAGAAAGCGGACAATCGAGCCGATTGCTGCGGTGCAAGATATCTGTCCGTAGGCTACGCCGGCTTTGGGATCTCTAAGCGGAAGAAACTGGCGGGCTCCGATTTTGTCGCCTTGTGACCCACAACGGACATCACGACGAATTCAACGCCTACCTTGGCCCGCAGCGCCGCGTTACGATGCCAGCGACGGAATTCCTTGATATCGGTTTTGTCCATGCCGCGGGCCTGGGTCGGAAGACCAATAACACCGGCCTGAGGCGACGGGCCCAGCGGCTTGAGCCGCGTGTAGATGTTCTGGCTGCCGACTCCGTTATATGCCACCAGCACCTGAGAAGTGAGGTCATAGGCGTCGTTGAAGGTCATGTACGGGTGCCGCCGACCATCTTGTGTCGCATTTCGACTACCTCAATACCTCTGATCGCATTGAGGCAGAAAGAGTACGTGACGTAATCGAAAATACGTTTCAAGGGTATCCCGCTAAATCAAAGCACACACTGCGACCGCCGCTTCTTATTCGCCGTAAATCAGCACAGGCTCACCGCTCAAGCCGATTTTCTCTGACATCACCTGTTTGGTGGATCAATGCGCGACTTTGGTCAGTCCGCCAACTCACGTCTGATCGCCTGAAGACTCTGAGCAAAGGACTCTGCATTGAGGCCTTTTTCGAATTCTGAAAGATGCGCCTTTCCCCAGATCCAGAAGTTGTCGCCAACATTCCAGTTGGCGATCTGAACCATGCTCCATAGGGTCACCCACTGATTCCAGAGCACTCGATAGATAGTCGTCCGGCATTCATCGAGCGGTGGCACATCGCCGGAAAAGTAGCATGCCAAGAGATGCCGTTGCTGTTTAGGAGAAAAGAATGCCTCAGCAGTTAAAGCCGCAAGATCGAAAATCGGGTCGTTCATGCCGCTGTATTCCCAATCAAGTATGAGAAAGCGATCGCCGACATCCAGAAAATTGGCGGCGACCAGATCGTTGTGACAAGGCCGCAGAACCGTTGGACAGCGCGCCAACAAAATCCGTGCTGTCTTTGACCGTTCCGCCAGTTCAAAGAACTAGAGTGGGATCGGGGCGCCGGCCTGTCTGACCATTTGCTCATAGTCGTCGAGTTTTTACAGGATGTCGAAACGCGTTTCGAAAGGACGCCCGCACTCGTGAACCTTTTTGATGGCCTTTGCAGCTCTTTGGATTTTCCGGAAATCGAGAAAGTCTTCATTCTCCGGCGCTGACCCGTCAACAAATTCACGCAACATCACACCGCTATCTTCATCGACGAAGAGGACATTCGTGCTAACCCCAATCTCCGCGGCTACGCGAGAGTTTGCAGCATCGCTATGACGGTTAATGAATGTTTCAGTTCCTGCGCCGGCGATCCGCTGCAATCCGGATGCTGCCTGTTTCACGCCACGACGGCGGCGCAATTGTTCGTTTTGGAGCTTTCGGTAGGTTGCCACACACTCCATTTCAAACCGGATCCGCTCGATGGAGCTTCGCACCTGGCCGATGTTTCCCGCGGCCTGTCCGGTCGTCACAAAGGCGATTGCTTCCTCGCGCTCCAGACCGACAACATCGCAAATTCCAAGCTGTGATAAGTGATAAGCGGCGGAGCAGCCAATACAGCCGCCACCGATGATCACAATACTTGCCTGTGTTGGCGGGTCTTGCTTCACTGCCGACTCCTTCACGCCAGCCCGAGCCGTTCCTTCGTGCGTTTCGCTCTTGCCGTCAATAAGCGATCCGTGAGGATGGCAATCGCGGCAACGCTAAGGCCGGCGACAATCCCTTTGCCCGGCTCCGCGCGGCTGAGGGCGACAAACACCTCCTGGCCAAGATCGCGAGTGCCTACCAGCGCTGTGATCACTAGCATCGACAGCGCCATCATGACGGTTTGATTGAGGCCGAGAAGAATTTCAGGGAAGGCCATGGGAATACGGACCTTCCATAGGAGCTGCCATTTCGTGCAGCCCGACACGAGTCCGGCTTCCAACAATTGGGGGTTAGCCCCACTCAGACCATGAGCTGCGTACCTGATTGCGGGAACGATTGCATAGGACACCACCGCAAAAATAGCGGCGACGTCGCCAATCCGCAGCAACATAACAACCGGGATCAGAAAAACAAATGTCGGCAGGGTTTGAAGCGTATCGATCAATCCATGGACAATTTTCCATGCCCGGCGATTTTCCGCCGCCAGGATGCCGATGGGAACGCCAATCAGGGTTGCGATGGAGACCGCAATGCCACACAGGTATACGGTGATGACGGCTTTTGGCCACAACCCGCCCAACAGGATAAAGATGACCAGTCCGAATGTCAGGGCGGCGAGGCGAATGCCGCCGAGCCCATAGCCGAGCGCCGAGACCAACGCCAGCACCCATGGCCAGGGCTGAGCGAGCAGGAACTTCTTGAATGGGATGAGCACGTTGAGGAGCAGGGCCGTCTTAACGGCCTCGATATAGTCAAACAGATTTATGTTGATCCAGGAGACACCCGCCTGCCAAATATACGCCGTTGAAACCGTCCATGCGTCGGGAAAAGTCTGGATGGCGGGGATAGCCTGGCCGAGGCCGAACGCCCCAATCAAGGCGACAAGGAATCCCGTGATCGTTTTCCCGTGCCGGCTGATGAATGAGGCGCTTTCGTCAAGCCGGTGAGCCGGTTCTGGGTGATTGGCAAGAGCCTGGCTGAACCGGTCAAGGACGATGGCAAGAAGAACTATCGCCAAACCAGCTTCAAGGCCGCGTCCCACATCAAGGCGCCGCAATGAAATCAACACGTCGTACCCCAAGCCGCCAGCGCCGATCATGGAAGCGATGATGACCATGTTCAGCGACAGCATGATTACCTGGTTGACCCCGACCATAATGCCCCGTTGAGCGCTGGGAATAAGGATCTTCCACAGAAACTGGCGATCCGAGCAGCCGACCATGTGGCCTAATTCTTTCGTCTCCATCGGCACATTTTTAAGCGATAGCAACGTTATCCGAACCATTGGGGGCATGGCGTAGATTATCGTCGCAACAATGGCGGCGGCGGGTCCGAAGCCGAACAGAAACAGGATGGGCACGAGGTAGGCGAACGTGGGAACAGTTTGCATCAAGTCAAGAATTGGAATGGTGACCCGTTCAATCAATGAATATCTATGAGCAAGGATTCCCGCAACAGCCCCGCCCAGGATTCCCAACGGGACGGCGATCACGATAGACGCCAGCGTGATCATGGCGCTGTTCCAGTGATCGAAGATCACCAGATAAAAGAAACATACGGCATGGAGGATTGCGAGGGGTGGTCCACCAACCCGATAGCCGAGCCAAATCAAAAATCCGACAACAGCTACCCAGGGGATAGGCGGGAAAACCAGCTGCGCGGCGGAACCTGCGCCGGATTGGAATCCGGTCGCCAGCAGTTTTACGAGAAGCCGCATAGGGAATTCAATTAACCAGGCAATGCCCCGTGTCAGGTCACTGAAGTTGAGACGCCAGATTGCCGCATCGTCGACCAGCCAGTACATGGCGGACGCTATTGAAGATTGAATATCTGGTGTCCAGGATCGTGGGAACTTGATCGCCCAAGCGGGCAGGTAGTCGGTGCCAATCGCGAGAAAGGAAATCGATATCAGCAAAGCCGCCCATTTTGGCCACTGACTGATAATGAATGACGTCAATCCAATGAAATCGACCCTACGAGATAAGAACATCGACGACATCGTCCCAGTGCACTTGACCGATCACCTGATTCTGTTCGTCTGTCACCAGCCTAGCGCCATCGGACCCGCGAAGAATGCGGGCGGCATCAATGATGCGGATATTCCCATCGACAGCGCCCGATTGGTACGGGTCGGCCTGTGTCGCCGGCCGCATAATATTCTTAACCTTGAGCACCTTGGCCCGTGAGACATGTTTAGTAAATTCGGCCACATAGTCATCAACAGGATTGAGCACGAGATCCTCAGGCGTACTGACCTGGATAATCTTACCATCCTTCATGATGGCAATCCTGTCTGCGAGGCGAATGGCCTCGTCGAAATCATGGGTAATGAAAACAATCGTTTTGTGTAGCAGGTTTTGCAGCCTCAGAAACTCGTCCTGCATCTCCCTTCGAATCAAGGGGTCCAGGGCGGAAAACGGTTCATCAAGGAACCAGATCTCAGGCTCCACCGCCAATGACCGTGCGATGCCGACCCTCTGTTGTTGTCCGCCGGACAATTCCCGTGGGTAATATTGCTCTCGTCCGCCCAGCCCGACGAGATCAATCATTTCCCTGGCGCGAGCTTCCCGCTTGGCCATATCGACGCCCTGAACTTCGAGGGGGAAGGCGACGTTTCCCAGCACTGTTCTGTAGGGGAGCAGCGCAAAATGTTGAAAAACCATGCCAAATTTGTGGCGGCGGACGTCGACCAGATCCCGATGGGAAACGGCTAGCAGGTCCTTGCCGTCAAAATGGATGCGCCCGGTGGAAGGTTCGATAAGGCGGGAAAGGCAGCGGATGAGTGTCGATTTGCCGGAACCCGACAAGCCCATGACCACAAAAACTTCACCGGATCGAATTTCAATACTGGCGTTTCGGACCGCGCATATTGCGCTTCGTGAGCTGACAAACTCATCGAGTTGATGATCTGATAGCCCCGGCCCCAAAATGCGAAATTCATTCCCTACATTTTCAGGATAGATCTTCCAAATACCATCGCAAAGCAGCTTTGTTTTTTCCACGTTCATCTCAGCGTCGCGCTAGAGAGTGATATTCAATTGTTAGGATAAAATGACGCCTTGAGATAGATACTCCGCCCTCTCGACAAAGGGAGACTGGTCCCTGGGTTCGAGAAGGCGGAGTCAGAAGCACCGGTTGGTGCGTGAAACCTAGTTGTCAATCCAGGATTTCCATCGAACCTCATTGTTGGACATCCATTCCGCAACGACATCTTCAATTGACCGACCCTCAAGTTCCACCTGGCCGATAAGGGCGGCTTGTTCTTCATTGTCGGTTTTAAAGTTTTTCAATGCGCGATAAGCGCCGGGCCATTTGTCCTTAAGACCGGACCAGGCCGTTTTCCAGATCGGGCCGCGTGGTTTCGCACAGTCGTACAGCATGTCGGGATTGACGCCCCATGATGCATCTTCATAACAGGCATCCGCATAGGCGGGAAAATCGATCCAGGCGCCGTCAAACTTTGCCGGCACCCAATGGGGTGCCCAGACCCAGAGGATAACAGGCGCCTTGCGCTCGTATGCGGAAGCCAACTCCGCAAACATGGCGGCGTCACTTCCCGCGTGGATGACTTCAAACCCGAGATCAAGCGCTTCGACCCGCTCGTCATCATAACCGCCCCAGTTTACCGGCCCGCCAACATAGCGGCCTTTCGGCGCGGTTTCCGGTATTGAAAAAGCCTCCGCACAGGCTTTCAGCGCCTTCCAATCGGGCAACCCAGGACACTGATCGACCATGTAGCTCGGATACCACCATTCCTCGATAGCGGCCATTCCGGTTTCTCCGAGGTCATCAATCTTCCCGGACGCAACGCCTTCCTCGAGAAGATGGGCTTGAGTGGTGGACCACACTTCCATTTGAACGTGAAGGTCCCCGCGTTTCAGGCCGACAAACTGCGCCGCGGCGTCTGCCTGGACATATTCAACATTATAGCCTGCCTGCTCAAGCACAGCTCCCATAATGCGTGAGTTTATCAACTGGCTACTCCAGTCATTCATCGCAAAAAGGATCGGATCGGTAGATTCCGCCGCTGCCCTGACCCCGGAACTTGCCGTCAATCCAACAATGCTGACGGCGACCGCTATTATTAGTTTCCGAAAGAAAGTCGTCCCCATGGTGAATTCCCCTTAAACATCCCGATTGGGCCCAAACAACGCGAATCCACGGCGCACGACAACCATCCTGCGTCCGTCGACCTTGCCGACCGAGCATTCAATTTTGGCGCGTCAATCATAGGACAAATTTTGCGTTTCACAACTGATCATTTTGGGGGAAATTTGGGAAAGACTGAACTCCAATCGATTTCATTTTTATGCTGACGAAGAATGATAAAACGGCTCCAGATGCCATGGAACTATTGAAATCATTGGAATTTTCTGATCTTAAACACGTCGGATGCAAGGAGATCGGCGCCCCGCCTGAACTGTTGCGCGAACTCGTGGAGCAAGTCGAAAAGATGGGCGGGACGTCTTATCTGGAGTTGGTGGGTTCAACATCTTCCGAATGCCTTGCCGCTGCGGATCGCGCAATTGAACTGGGGTTTGATTGCCTGTTTGGTGGCGTTGAACCAGATGTCATTCACGAACGATGCAAAGGTTTAGTCGATTATTATCCATTCGCGGGGCGGATTGAAGGCCACCCCGTTGAGCTGCGCGGTACGGCAAAAGAGATCGCGGACGATTGCCGTGATCTCTGCGAACGCGGTTATCCTGGTATCGATCTTCTTGTATATCGCGCGGTGGATGACAGGCCGGAGGCTATCCTTAATGAGGCGCGGGCAGCAACCACCGGAAAGCTGTTTGTCGCGGGCAGCGTTGACAGCCCGGAACGAATCAACCAGTCGGACGACTGCATAATACCGAGGACGCACTCGGCCTGAGGCTCCATCCGTGCCTGCAGATAGACGCCGTCGGCCCAGATGTAGACATAGCGGCGGGCAGCAAGGTCCCGACGCTGCCAAGCCTCATGCTGTTTTTCCCACCCCGCCGTCAGTCGGGAGATCACGCCCGGCGACAGGTTCGGCGCGTCCGGCCCCAAGAGCGCGCCCAGGGCCTCCTGGAAATCGCCCGTGGAAATGCCGCGCGGGTAACCCGCCCCCCTACCGCGACCATTGGGGCGCTACCAATCAGATGGTCTTAGTGACGCGGACGAGTGCTTGCAAATGACCCGTTGGGAGTCGACGATCACCGTAGTGTTGAGGAATGTATCCATGATCCGGGCTTTCATGCGGGCCTGGTTGTGGTCGGGGGAGGCACAACATGTCGAAGACAGAGACCTACGATTACGTGATTATAGGCGCCGGCTCCGCTGGCTGCGTATTGTCTGAAAAACTCACGGCGGATGGCGTATCCCGGGTTTTGACGCTCGAAGCAGGCCCTATGGACCATAGCCTGTGGATTCACGCGCCTGCCGGGTACCACAAGATATTCAATGGTCCAAAATTCAATTGGAACTATGAAACCGTCAAGGAGCCGGGATTATTCGATCGTGTAATCCCTCATCCCCGTGGAAAGGTGCTTGGTGGTTCATCGTCAATCAATGCCATGGTCTACATGCGGGGACACCCGTCGGACTACGACAATTGGGCGAAAGATTTTGATCTTCCCGAATGGTCCTATGACCGCTGCCTGCCCTATTTCAAAGCAGCCGAAACCAGTGAACGGGGCGCCGACGATTGGCGTGGTGGTGAAGGACCGCTACGGGTCGCCAGGGGCAAAACAGAGAACCCTTTGTACGATGCCTTTCTCGAAGCCGGCGTTCAGGCCGGTCAAGGGTCATCGGACGACCTGAATGGATTCAAGCCGGAAGGCCTGGCGAGAATGGACAGGACCGTAACGCCCAACGGGCGCCGCTGCAGTGCGGCTGTCGCCTATCTGAAACCGTCACTTGGTCGAAGCAACTTCACGTTCAAGTCCGATGCGATGGTCAATCGCCTGCAGGTTCAAGGAAATCGGGCGACCGGCCTAGAATATGAGCACAGGGGCCAGGTTCATCAGGTCGAGGTCGAAAAAGAGATCATCCTGTCCGGGGGATCGATAAATTCTCCGCAACTCCTGATGCTGTCGGGAATTGGTCCCGCGGATCATTTGCGCGAACATGGCATTGATGTATCAATCGACCTTCCCGGCGTTGGCCAGAACCTCCACGATCATCCGCTAATCAGCTTAAAGTACGCATGCACGAAACCGGTCACACCACACAATCTAACCAATCCGATCGTCAAATTATGGACCGGCGCCCAGTGGATGTTTACAGGTACAGGTCTCGCCGCAAGCAACATGTACGAAGCTGGCGGACTGGTCCGAAGCGATCCCGATATTGATTACCCGAACATCGAGCTCCAGTTTTGCCCGGTCGGTGTGACGTTCACGGACAAGGGTATAAAACTGGATCAGGGCTTTATTTTGCACCAGGATCTGTTGCGGCCGACCAGCCGGGGTGAATTAACGCTTGCCTCCGCCAACCCGAGAGACAAGGTCCGTCTCCAGTTCAATTATCTATCGACGGAAGAGGACATGCGCAACACGGTGAACGGCCTCCGGCTTGCCCGTGAGAATATCGCTCAGAAATCCTTTGACGATCTCCGGGGCCGAGAAATTTTCCCCGGATCCGACATGCAAACTGACAAGGAACTTGAAGACTTTCTCAGATTAACCTCTGAAACGGATTTCCATCCGGTCAGCACCTGCCGCATGGGCAATGACGAGATGGCGGTTGTCGACGGTGAGATGCGTGTTCACGGCATAAAGGGACTCCGCGTGGTCGACGCATCGGTCATGCCAAGGGTTACAAGCGGAAATACAAACGCCCCGACGCAAATGATCGCAGCCCGCGCGGCCGATTTCATTTTGCGCAAACCACAGAGAACCCCCTTCCAGGCGAAATTTCATTTTCAAGCGTAGGCATGGGCTTCGGAGAGAGGGACGCCTGGCGGAGCTCAGGTCAAGCTTATGGGCGCCCGACGGCGATGAGGCGGCTCTCACGCATCGCTAACACCCGGCACCCGTCGCGCTGTCCGCCTATGGCTACAAGGCGACTAGGTGGAGCAGCCCATCATAAGTCCGCTTACGTAGGATAAAGCGGACCATCGAGCTGATTGATGCGGCGCACAATGATCGCTTCGTGGGCAATGTCTGCTTTGCGATCCCATAGCCGACGTTTGCGGAGGCCGGCGTGAATGACCGAGAAGGGTCGACTCGAGCCGTTCGCGATGGTCTCATTTCGGCCAAGAACGGCCGTTCATGGTGTCCTTGCCCAAGGTCCGCTTCCCGATCAGAAAGCGGACATTCAAGCCAATTGCTGCGGCGCAGAACGATCTCTTCGTAGGCTACGTCAGCTTTGCGATCTCGAAGCGGAAGCAGTTGGTCCGTGCAGATCTCGTCGCCTAATGACCCAAATCGGACTTCGCGCCAAGCTTCGTAATACCTCTCTGGCCTCGTCAATGATCTCCCTGACTTTGCCTCCAGCCGGCTGTCGCATCTTAACGGCAGATTCTAACCCGGAGCGGCCTTTGGAAAGGTTGTCAACTTTGGGCCACTTCAGTTGGCATACTGCTCGAGCGTTAATGCCGCCGCATCCCCCCCCATCGGCGAGCGTTCACCAAGACTGAAAATAGCGACGACAATGAGAGGCATCACCAACATAACCAGGAACCAGGTCGTGGTCGGCGCGAGCAGCGCCACCGTCAGCCATCGTTCCTTGCTGGTTTTTCCCGTCATTGCCGCCGCCGGTATTTCAGTGTGCGATTGTCAGGATCAAGCGGACTTGAAGCGGGCAATCAGTTCGGCACGAAGCGGATCGGTCAGCGTCTCGGCAGCACCGAATTCCAATCCATTCATCAGCTCGGCCGCCGGGAACAGGATCTCATTGTCAGCCGTGTCGGCCGGCAACAGGGCAGCAACACGAGAATCACCGGTCGCGTAACCGTGCGATTCGAATTCCAGAACCTGAACCTCTGGATCCAATAGGAAGTTGATGAAGGCATATGCCGCATCCACATGTGGAGCTTCCTTCGGAATACAGTAGAAGTCCGACCAGATCTCGCCGCCGTCTGAAGCGAGGATGTATCGCATCTCAGGCAGGTCCTTGTTGAGTTGCAGACCATCGCCATTCCAGCAGATTGACATCCACGCATCACCGCTGCGCATACCGGGCTGATAATCAGAGGTAATTGCGAACAGGTGCGGCTTGGAATCGATCAACACCTTCTCGGCCTCGCCCAATTCACCCTCATCGATGGAGTTGAACGAATAGCCCAACGCACACAACGCGGCGCCGATCGTGGTCAACTGATAATCATGCACGATGGTGTGGCCTGAACCTTCTCCCATGGTGATATCAAAGAAGTCTTTCCAGGACGTCGGAGCGGTCGTGAGTTTACTGGAATTGTACACCATGCCCGTGGTGCCCCAATTCTTCAGAACCGCATAAACTTTGCCATTCACAGTCGCCGGATCGGCGAACATGGGGTTCTGGCTGCTGGGGTCGTGATTAGGCAGACGGGAGAGGTCGAGTTCCCGAATAATATCCAGTTCCACATAGTTGGAAATGGTGTAATTGGTGGGCACAAAAACATCCCAACCGGTGGCACCGGCCTGCAATTTAGCCAACATCTCTTCGTTGGAACCAAATGCATTGATCTGAACGTTTACGCCGGTATCAGCGGTGAATGTCTCAATATTGACGGGGTTATGGTAGTTCGGCCAGGTCGAGAAAATCAACCGATCACCCAAATCGCTAGCTGCGTGGGCCGGCTTCGGCATCATTGATGGCATCGCCGCACCCATGACCGCCATGGCCGTGCCAAGACCTGTGACGCCCATGAAATGACGGCGCGAAACCGAGCCTTTCTGATAGCGCCGGAATTCCTCCATGAATTTCTTGGCCGAAATCGGCATGTTGTCCTTGTAGTTATTACTCATAGTCTCCTCCCAGTCCTTCTGCATCCGTGCTAATGGTTACGCGATAGGACCGTGGCCGACGGATGGTGGCCCGGTCTTATCCGACATTCTCCCGATGACATTCAAATTCGTGGAAATCGTAGCAGCGTCCCACCGCCAAGGGAACTGCGACGCTTCCGCAGCCATCCGATGGCATGATTTTGGAGATCGGTCCTTGTTCGGAAGCCTATTTGGCTAATTTTGTCGCCATTCAGACACACCTCCCCCGTCACTTTATCCTGGCCATCGATTTCCCCGGCTTACGCCGAAGCGGGTCTTGGTTGCAGATCTTCAATCAGCCTCAGGAATTTCCGAAATAAGCTTCTCGGTACAGAAGCTTGCGGCACATGCGGCAGTAGCAATGGGCGACGGTCTTGGAGTTTCCGATGACGGCTCGATAGGCAAGTTCACCACATTGGCAGCCCCGGTTATAACATCTTACATGTCACCCCCGAATGCCTGTGGCTTTCCTACCACCCAAGATATCGGAATACGACTTTGGAGCGTATGAGAAATTCGTCCTGAGGCACAATGATGAACCTACTTCCATGCAGCGGAACTGTCAGCTTGTGGCTGGCCTGACCCCGATCGACTGGAATCGCGATCGTATTAGTACCTAAAGGATCGGCCTTGCCGGTTCTCCCTCACGCTGTCGAATTTCCCAATTTGGAGCGACATATGACTTGGCATTTGACGGTGGCAGTGGGTCCTTTCCTCTAATGATGTCTGCGCCCTTTTCGCCCACCATGATTGCAGGCGCGTTCGTGTTGCCGTTCGGAACCGACGGGAAAATCGATGAATCAACAATCCTCAAACCGTCAATTCCCCTCACTCTGCACTTCGTATCGACAACAGCCATCTCATCGTCGTCCGCTCCCATCTTGCAGGTGCAGGTTGGATGGTATGCCGTCTCGACATTTTCACGGACCCATGCATCAACTTCGTCATCCGTTTGCACCTGGTCGCCGGGGTCGATCTCTCTCTCACGATAAGGATCAAACGACGGCTGCATCCCGATTTCCCTCGTCAGACGAAATGCCATTCGGTAATCATCGATATCTTGCTGATCCTGAAAGTGATTCAAGACAATCGTCGGTTTCTCCAACGGATTCCGGGATTTTGCCCGCACCCAACCACGGCTGCGTAACTTATTGATACCAAAGTGAATCTGGTAGCCCTCAGGACCGGAGCCACCTTTTCCGTCATAGCGCACCAAGGCGGGCAAAAAGTGGAACTGAACATTCGGCCACTTGAGCCCCGCGCGGGTGCGAATGAAACCTGTGGCTTCAAAATGATTGGTTGCGCCTAGTCCCGACTTAAACAGGATCCAGCGTGCGCCGATTAGGAACTTGCCAAGTGGCCCCATATGTCTATTCAACGACACGGGAAGCTTTGTCTCGTATTGGATGACGGATTCCAAATGATCGTTTAGATTTTCTCCGACGCCAGGCAATTCATGAAGTACATCTATGCCTGCTTCCTTGAGCACACTCACCGGACCAATTCCCGACATCAGTCGTGAAGGACGGTAAATTCCAACTAGGTGATATTGATCGCGTTTTTGAAACCTTCCTGCAAGAAAAGCTCCCGCCAAGAGAGCGAGAGGTCGCAACCTTTGTGTTGAAAGGCTATTCATCTGCCGCAATTGCAAACGAATTGAACCTGGCAGTAGCAACGGTCAAAACATACCGTCGGAATATCTATGCAAAACTTGGGATATCATCCTAAAACGAACTATTCTCATTGTTCCTGAATGCGATTTGTAGACATACCTGAGCGAGTTGGTTATTCGACCATGCGGGTCCACCTCTATGCCAGCTTAGATGGCATCTTTCATTAAGCTTTCGGCAGCTTCAACCTCGACGAAGGTGTCGTTGTAGGCTGGCTGGCCGCCCGGCGACCAAGACGAGGGTGACAGCAAGTTGACCACCGCGCTTGTCTCAGACGGCTCACTCCACCACTTGCCGGCCAGAGCAACAGCACCGGCTCCAATGACATCCGTGACTGCAAGAGCAGTCCGAATTTCACCGCGCCCATTGCTCAGTACGACGGGTTGGCCGTCGACCAGGCCGCGCTTGGCAGCATCGGATGGGTTCATCTCCAGTACGGGTTGCCCCTGGGCCTTCCGCTGGCGCGGCATGTTGGCGAAGCTCGAATTGAGGAAGTAATGGGACTTGGGTGTCAGCAGGCGAAGCGCGTCCGAGGCTACCGGCTCCAGCGCGCCACTGGCGAACCGCAGCTTCGCCTCGCCCGCCGCCGGGTCGGGGCGGGGTGGCGAAACCTTGCGCCAGCCCTCGGCCTTGAGGTCGGCCAGCGCGACCCCGGGCGGCAGCGCCGCCGCGGCGATCACCTCGTCGCTTTCACCATAGACCGGGTCATGGAGCCCGAGGCGTGGCGCCAACAGGCGCATCACCTCGCCGTGGGACCTGGCTTCACCGAGCGGCGCGATAGCCGGATTGTTGACCGTGATGTAATGGTGCCCCCAGGGAAGCACCACGTCGAAATGCTCGAGCTGGGTGGTGGCCGGCAGAATGATGTCGGCATAACGTGCAGTGTCGGTTATGAAGTGTTCCAGCACCACGGTGAAGAGGTCGTCGCGGGCAAGGCCGCGCCACACCCGCCCACTGTCAACCTGGGTTACCGCAGGGTTACTGCACCAGACCATCAGACCCTTGACCGGTGGAGCGAGGCTCTCGTCGGTCAGCACCGAGCCCAGGGTCGAGAGGTCGAAGCTGCGTGGCGAGCCCGGCACCAGGTCAGGGCACGCCGCAGCAAACTCGTCGTACACTGGGCTGTCGAAGACGAACAGGCCACCGCCGGGGCGGCGCCAATGGCCGCCGAGGTTAGCGAGGGCCGAAAGCCCGCGCATGTAGGCTTCGCCCCGCACGGTCTGTTGAGGCGCGACGCCCGAGCGGATCACGGCGGGCCTTGCGGCGGCGAACTCGCGCGCCAGGCGTACGACGGTCTCAGCTTCGATGCCGCAGGCGGCAGCCGCTCGTTCCGGTGTCCAGGGCGCGACCTGGGCGCAATAGTCGTCGAAATCTTTCGCCACGGCGCGGGCGTAGTCGAGATCGGCGAGGCCCTCTGCGATCATTACTTGCGCCATTCCAGCGGCCAGCAACGCGTCGCTGCCCGGACGGATGGCAATATGCTCGTCGCATTGCTCAGCCGTGCGGCTCCGCCTTGGGTCGATGCAGATCACGCGCGCGCCGTGGCGCTCGCGGGCTTCCTTGACCAGTTGCCAGTGGTGATGGCAGGTCGACAGCATATTGACGCCCCACAAAATGACCAACTGGCTGTCGACCATTTCCTCGGGGTCGAAGCCCACCGGGTGACCTTCTTCCCAGAGCGCGCTCATAGATGCACCGCAGATCTCGCCGTGCAGGTTCGAAGCGCCGAGGCCATGGAACAGGCGCCTGAGCGCCTGACGCTGGACCGTTCCCATGGAGCCAAGATAGTAGAGCGGCATCAGGGCCTCGGCCCCGTCGCTCTCGATGATTGCCGTGAACTTCGCGGCGATGGTGTCCAGCGCGTCGTCCCAGCTTATGCGTTCGAATTGTCCGCTGCCCTTCGGTCCGCTGCGCCGAAGGGGATGAAGCAGCCGGTCGGGCGCGTAGGTGCGCGCCTGGTAGTCGTTGACCTTGGCGCATAGCACACCGCGGGTGAACGGGTGGTCCTTGGAGCCTGTGACGCGGGTGACACGCCCGTCCTCGACATGAGCAACCCAGCTACAGGTGTCCTGGCAGTCGAGCGGGCAACATCCGACGACCTGTTTTGTATCGGTCATAATGTCCTCCAACAACCGCAACTCGGTCAACATAATGCGCAATAACCCAGAATTCGCCGGGTCGGGAACGGCTTCGCGTTCGTTCCCCAAATTGCTAATCTACCGGTGGCCGCAATTCGTCATCCGGTTCAGCCTTGCTGACCCTATATATACTCCCTGATCCGCCTATTTGCTTCCCTGTTCTTTCCCTGTTAAACAGGGAAAATCGCCGGAGACCGGTTCGCTCGAGACTCCCTGCACCACCACCCACCCGCCGTATGCTGAGCGTTGAGATCGCTTTCAGCGCCGTCGTGACGCATCAGTGGCGCCGGCGCCTCACAGCTATGTTTGGCACGTTCTCGGTCATCTCGCTGGATGATGGCTAATGGTCCGATTCGGGCATCTGACCGAGTGGACGACCGCTTTGCGATCCGGAAGCGGACGTTCGCATCAGTGAACTTGAATGACCGAAAAGGGTCGATTCTAGCCCTTGAGCTGACGGGATTTCGACGCCGGCGAATGTCCGGTATTGGCTAGGAACGGAAGTTCCAACCACCTCCTCACCACGTCCGCTTGTCACCCAACTTCGGACGTGGCAGCGGTAGGTCGCGAGAGTCCGTTGTTGACCCACAACGGAAGTCGTGCCCCGAGCTCTGGAGGCGTTCGCTGATTCTAGAAGCTGTCAACCAGTCGTCTTTAGGATCACTCAGAGTCGTCGATCAATCGCTCCCAAATTCAGGCTGAGAATGATCGGCAAAGTGGCTGCGTTCAATCGGACTCGGTGTCCGCTTTGCCGATACCGTCAGGTCCGCAATCGCACCGCCGGACATACATCAATCGGGCAGGATGACACCGACTTCGTTTGCATATTGATCCCATGCTCGCTTTAGTTCCTCCAGCAAGCCGGGTTGATCCTTGGCAAGATCCCGGGTCTCTCCAGGATCCTTCACCACATTGTAGAGCCGCCACTGGCTGTCCCCATAAGGCTTCGGAACTAGAATTGCCTTATAATCGCCCTTGCGTAACCATCGACCGGCGAACATTTCGCCCCCCACGTAGTCATTGGCCTCATAGATGGTCTCTTTGGAATCATTCAGCAGGCCAACCATAGAGCGTCCGCGCATAGGCAGGACTTCTCGCCCCTTATATTGTTCGGGATGTTGTAGAGCGGCGAGTTCGAGTATGGTAGGCATGATGTCGGTTACATAGGAAAAACTGCGGTCAATACGACCACCACCCTTGATGCCGGGTCCGGTGACGATTAACGGACTACGAATGCCGCCTTCACCGACTGCCATCTTGAATAAGTCCAGCGGTCCGGATCCTGCCTGCGACCAGCCAATGCCGTAAGCTGAATGAGACGTACGATTTCCTATGTTTTCCACACTGTTGTCGAACTGCTTGAGATATGCACCTTCGCGGTTACCGGGGTAGTCCTCGCTCTCCCATGGATTGGCTCCATTATCGGAAAAAAAGATAACCACGGTGTTGTCGTATTCGTCGATGTCTCGGAGGAACTGCACGACACGGCCGAAATGGTAATCGAGGTTATCAACCATGCCGGCATAGACCTCCATCTGCCGTTGCTGCCAAGCCTGTTCGTCCTTAGTCAACGATGCCCAACGTTTGGTCATAGCATGACGATGCTGAACTGCAGCTTCGGAAGGAAACACCCCGGCTCGTTTCGAACCTTCAACACGCTTACGCCTGAGCACTTCGTAACCCTCAACATATTGACCTTTGTACTTGCTCTTCCAAGGTTCGGGGGCATGCAATGGGTCGTGAGGAGCTGCAAAAGCCAAATAGGCGAAGAAAGGTTGGCCGTCGCCACGATTTTCGCGAATGGAGTCGATCAGGAAGTCTGCATAACTGCGACTAGAATAGAAATCGCCGGGTAATGAATCCAGATTCTGGCCGTTCTTTGTATAGTGGATCACGTCCGACGCGAATAAGGGGCTCATGTCATTCCAGTGACTAGCACCACCATTCATCAAGCTGAAAGTGCGCTCAAAACCTCGGTCATAGGGCAGTTGACCTTCAGCATGCCCAAGATGCCACTTCCCCCCCATATACGTGTGGTAGCCGCCGTCACGCAAAACTTCCGCAAGGGAAACTACGCGATTATTGAGGTGGCCTTCATAGCCAGGCTTGCCAACATGCCACGGTTGAATCAATTCTGACATGGTGCCAAGGCCAGCCAGATGATTGTCGGTGCCGGACATCAGCATAGAGCGGGTCGGCGAACAGCTGACGGAGACGTGAAAATCAATAAACCTAATGCCCTCGGCCGCGAGTGCGTCGACCGTAGGTGTTTCAATTTCACCACCAAAGCTGCCAGGGTCTGTGTATCCCATATCATCCGCGACCACTAATAGGAAATTGGGTCGCTTATCGGTATCGGGTTCTGCACCCATGGCGCTACTTGAGAGTGAAGCCGCCAATAGAAGTGCGGTGATAATCGACATTTGAACCCGCTTTCTAAAATTCTTCATATAACTTCCTCTATTGCCTTTGTATTGAGACAGGATACCCTAATAATCTATTGACCTGCATATGGATCGATCTCAACTATCTTTTTGCTTTCGGGTCTGAGGTTCTCAACCGACATTCCCCGGATGACATTCAAATTTGTGGAAATCGTACCACTGGCCCACCGCCAAGGGAACTGCATCTCCTTTGCAGCCATCCGATGGCATGATTTTGGTAATCGGCCCGCGCTTGGAAGGCCATTCGGTCATTTTTCTCGCCATCCAGACACGCCTCTCCTGCCACTTTCTCCTCGCCATCGATTGCCTCAGCCTACGCCGGAGCGGGTCTTCGTCGCAGATCATCAATCAGCCGTAGGATTATCTCGAACAAGCCTCTCGGAACCGCCACTTCGGCCAGTTGAAAGGTGACGTAGCGGCCATGTCGGACAACCTTGGCACCGATCTTCACCAGCTTCTCTCGTAATGTCGTTATCGACCAGTGCTCTACTTCCTTCGGCAAGGCCAGTGTCCGCATGAAGTTGGCGAGATTGTAAGCCAGGGCGTGAAGCTGGAGCCGAACGGCATTGTCGCGGAACTTGCGGCACGACAGCCTCGTCCATTTGATGGCGTTCTTGCCCTCCTTGATGTACTGCTCCGCTTTGCCCCGCTGATTGTAGAACCATGTCACCCGCTCGGCAGAACGGCTCAGGTTGGTGACGATGAAACCGACGCGGGCATACAGGTCGTCGGGATGCCATTCGACCTTGGCCACGATACGCCGCTTCTTGTCCCAGCTTCCAGCCTGATAGCTGAAACTGGCATAGTAGCGCCGCACATGGTTCGGCGGTCGGCCAACGGGTCGTGTCAGTAAATGGGAGATGCTCTCCTGAAGAACTTGGTTCTTTGGTAAACGGATCGCGTACAGGAAGCCCTCGTCTTCCAGAAACTCGTAGATTTCCGGTGAGGCGAAAGCCGCATCGCCCCTGAAATACCGACGCAAATCCCTTTCCTTGTAGCGTGCCACTACCGGCTCCAGGACATCACGCCAACCATCGGCGCTGTGCACGTTGCCGGGGCGTAGGGCGCACCGCTCCAAGTCGCCGAACTGGTTGAACACGAACAACGGGTGATAGCAGGTGCAACCAAAGTGCCCGTTGTAGGTTGAGCCTTCCTGATCACCGTGGGTTGGGCTGACACTGCTGTCCATGTCGAGAACGATCATCTTCGGCAGCCGACGGTCATGCACCTTGTCGATCCAGGCACCGGGAAGCGCGGTCAACGCGGCAAGGTTCTCGTCGCTGGCCAGTAGCTCCGTCTCGAAGCGTCCCATCTGGCTGGTGGATGCAGCGTGTCGTTCGATGGCCTTGCCGCCGACAATCCAACGCATGGCGGGATCGCGTCCCAGACGGTCGGCATCGTTCACGTCGTCATATCCACCAAGCCGGCCAAAGAGGGACTGACGGAACTGCCCCGTCATGCCGTGCCATGCGTTCTTGCCTGTATGGTTGTCGCAGAAAACAACCCCGGCCATCTCGGTAAGCTCGAGAGCGTCATCGAGTTCTCGATAGGCAAGAAAACCAGCGTCAGTGGTGACCTTGGAGCCGTGGAACTCCAGCCTCAGGCGGCGGTCAAAATCGATCCGAATGCACCCCTGTTTCGATTCACCCATCGGGTGTGCCATATCCACCGCTCCATATATGCTCCAACTGCATGATTCTTATAACAGAATCGGCCCTAGACCATACCAAATATAGCGGTTACTTGGGAAATGCGGGCTCAATCCCTTCGTAGGGCTTGCCGTGAGTAGCCGGCCACGTCAGCGGCCAGGATCGCCGCCAATCTGCGCCGAACGCCCTCGGTCATGGCGTGAGTTTAGCTGAAGCGTCGACGGACAGGAATAGCAGCTTTGCTCGCGTCTTAGAGCGAGCCCCAATGTCGGTTCATGGCTATAAGCGGCGGTTCGGGCCACCACTTGGCTACGCCCGAACTACCCCCGAGAACCGACATTCGCGACCGAACGTCCGCTTTTTTGGATTTTCGTCGGCTGTACCTCCAGCTCCAGACTCTCCGGATGGCGGTGCCGTTGGTCCGAACGTGACCCACAGCAGTCATCGGCACTTTCGCTGGATGCCCCGCCCTTGAGAATGTCAGTTTGATCTCAAGGGCGGGAACTGGCAGCTAGGGATCAGCAGTGATCCGCAATGCTGTTATCGGGTTGGCGAGGCTTGTTTGATGAGGAACGCTTCCACCGCCGCAACAGTTTCGGGTCGTAGATTATCGATCCCCTCATAGGGACGGCCAAACGCCGGCGGCTTGTCTGGATACATCTCTTTGCGCTTCATATGGCGTTGGATGATGCGCACGAACTCCTGGCCGCCCCAAGCCCCGACCTCGGTGGAAACAGGGAACTCCTCGCGGGTGTCGCGGAAGAGGTCATAGAACTTAGCCAGGATTGGGTTTTCGCCAGCTCCCGGCACGTTGAGCTTGTACTGTTCCTTAACCACCGCCTTCAGGCTGTTGCCGGAATAGATCAGGACGTGGTCGCGGCGTCCGTGGGTCTCGCCTTCTAAGATCAGCGCGGATTGGTCGACCCCGTCGATCACCCGGTCCGTCGGGATCTTGTCGCTCGCGCCGCCGAAGCGCGCAATGCTCGTAAAGAGATCCGTGACGTGGACGATATCGCC
>PVMK01140652.1_pt1 | contig 24298 bp, 33 predicted proteins | sample 1853481 | NCBI WGS metagenome assembly PVMK01 (sample SAMN08533507, study PRJNA380276) | Marine sediment metagenome, whole genome shotgun sequencing project.
GGTGCCAAAAACACCAAAACCGTCATTCTCAAAGACGGAGAGGTCATCGGTAAGGGCAAGGTACTGACCGGTTTTGATCAGGTAAAGGCTGTTGAAGAATCTTTGGATATAGCCATCCAGGCCGCCGGTATTGTCAGAGATGATATCCAGCGAATTTGCGGTACCGGTTCCGGAAAAAATGCTGTTAAAATTGCAGACAATGATGTCAATGATATCAAGGCCATGTCCAAAGGCGCTATTTTTTTCTTTCCCAATGCCCGAACCGTGGCGGATGTCGGGGCTGAGGAAGGACGGGCGGCCAAAATCGATGAAAAAGGCAACCCGGTTGATTTTGCCATCAATGATAAATGCGCCGCCGGTGCCGGTACCTTCATCGAAGCCATGGCCCGGGCGCTGGAAGTGACCGTTGAAGAGATGGGACCGTTGTGTCTCCAATCAGATAAGAAAATTCCCATGAATGCCCAATGCGTTATTTTTGCTGAGTCCGAGGTGGTCGGGCTGATTCATGCCAAGACGGAAAAGCAGGATATCAGCAAGGCGATTCACGATTCCATGGCCGGCCGGATCGGGTCCTTGATTCGCCGAATCGGCGTCAATAAAGATGTCGCCATGATCGGAGGCCTGGGATACAATCCCGGCTTTATGGCGGCCATGTTACGTGAGCTGAAAGTGGAAAAAATTTACATTCCGGATGAACCGGAATATGGCGCAGCAGTGGGTGCGGCGGTTGTAGCTGCCGAGGAAGCCTAGTCTGTAATTAGATTTAATTGCTAACATTACATCAGTCTTCATAAATCAAAATATAGACATGATACATAAGAATGTGGAATGCGGAATGCGGAATGCGGAATTATAAGGATAATATCTTTTAATTTTTTCGAATTTCGCATTCACAGCGTGGATATGGAAATGGTCGAAGAACAACATCAAGAATTTTGGCGGTGGGCCGAATCCAACTGGAGAACCCGGATGTCGACTGGAATAACGCCAAATATATTACCGCCGGCATCGATGTGGGCTCCGTCAGTTCGCAAGCCGTCATTATGGCAGACGGACAGATTTATGCCTATGGCAACATGCGGACCGGATCGGATAGCCCGAATAGTGCAATAAATGCATTAGCCTTTGCGCTTGAAACCACCGATATGACAGAAGATCGGGTGGACTACTGCGTCGGTACCGGATACGGTCGTGTTAACGTTCCCTTTTCCGATCGCTCCATCACCGAGATCGCCTGTCATGCCCGGGGCGCCAACTTTATTTACGGCCCCCAGGTGCGAACGGTGCTGGATGTTGGCGGCCAGGACATCAAAGCAATTCAGTGCGACGAGAAAGGTAAAGTCACCAATTTTTTAATGAACGATAAATGTGCCGCCGGCACCGGGCGTGGCATGGAAGTCTTTGCCGATTTGCTGGGCGTATCCATTAATGAGGTCGGTGATAAATCTTTCGAATTTCAGGGAGACGAGCCCGAGGCCGTTTCCAGTATTTGTGTGGTTTACGCCAAATCAGAAGCCATCGGGCTTTTGCGCAAAGGCTGGAGTAAGGAAGAAGTGCTGGCCGTTTACTGCAAGGCCATGGCCGAGCGGATTTATTCCCTGGTGGAAAGGCTGGGCGTCAAACCCGAATTCGCCGTGACCGGCGGGATGGCCAAAAACCGCGGGGTGATGGACCGGTTGATGCCGGTCATCGGTCTTGAGCGCATGCCGACCGAATGGGATACCCAGATCGCCGGAGCCGCCGGAGCCGCATTGTTCGGGTATGCGCTGTGCCAGAGAGGCAAAGGCAGAAAAAATGATTCCTGAAAGGTCTTTTTTCCGATTAGCTGCGTTCTCCGCGGGTTTTAGGCCTCAACGTACGAACAGTACGCCTCGGCCTAAAACCCTTGTGCGGCCTTGCTAATCGAAAAAAATCCTCATTCAGGAATCATTTTTTCTGTTGAAATTATTTTGTACTCATAAAATAGATACAAATTTTTTCTGCTTAGGAAATAATTTTATGGATACCGTGAATTTAAGCATTGACGGGCAGCCGGTTGAAGTCCCTGCGGGCACGACTATTCTGGAGGCCGCCAGAGGTGCCGACCTGTATATTCCCACCCTGTGCTACCACCCGGATTTGCCGCCGGCTAAAAACGGTGCGGCCCGCATCGGCGATTTACCGGGGGGCTCAAAAACTGGAAAATGCCACGCCGGATAAATCCTACCATGGCTGTGGGCTCTGTGTTGTAGAGGTTGAGGGGCAGGACGATCTGGTGGGGTCATGTGCCGCCGAAGTCGAAACCGGGATGGTCGTGATCACCCATAACGAGCGTATCAAAGCCACACGCCAGCAAAAACTATTGCCCATTATGACCCGTCATCGACATGCCTGTCTGACCTGTGCCCAGCAGGAAGGGTGCCCCCGAACCCAGTGTTCCTCTAATGTGCCCGAAAATGAGCGCTGCTGCCCGCAGTTCGGCCACTGTGAACTGCAAAACGTGGCCAACTATGTCGGCCTATTGGATTCAACGCCGAAATGGGTTCCGACCAATTTAGCACGGCTCAAAGATCATCCTTTGTTTGAACGGGATTACAATCTATGCATCGGCTGTACACGGTGTGTGCGTGCCTGTCGCGATTTGAGAGGTATCGAAGCCCTCGGGATTTATTTATGATGAAAGTGGGACAGGTCCAAATCGGCACTTTGGCTGAAACCCTTGAGGCCTCCGGCTGCAAGTTCTGCACGGCCTGCGTTGAGGTGTGCCCGACCGGAGCTTTAGTGGACAAGGCCGTTGAGGCCGGTACAAGAGAAAATGACATCGTGCCCTGCAAGGCTGCCTGCCCGGTCCATATTGATATTCCCGGTTATTTAAGAATGATTGCCGAGGGCCAAGCTGATGAGGCCAATGCCGTTATTCGCGAGAAAGTTCCTTTTCCGGGCGTACTGGGCAGGGTATGCATCCATCCCTGTGAAGCGGTATGCCGGCGCGGTGAAGTCAATGAACCCATTTCCATCTGTGCCTTGAAAAGGTTTGCGGCCGATGGTGAAAATGGTCTGTGGAAAAATGAAAGCAGGGTTGCCCCGGACACCGGCAAAAAGGTGGCGGTGGTCGGTGCGGGCCCCGCGGGTTTGACGGCGGCCTTTTATTTGCGCAAGCAAGGCCATGCGGTATCGCTGCTTGATTCCGGCAGTCAGGCCGGCGGCATGATGCGCTATGGAATTCCCGAATATCGTCTGCCACGGAATGTGCTGGACAATGAGATCAAGGACATTATTAATCTGGGCCTTGAATTTCAACCGAATCAATCCCTGGGCCAGGATGTTACCCTCGATCAACTGAAAAATGACGGATTCGACGCCATATTTTTAGCCGTGGGGGCCCAGCAAAGTCGCCGCATTCCTCTGGAGGGCTGCAATATGCCCGACGTGCTCTGGGGGCTTGAATTTCTGCGAAAAGTGGCCGAGGGTGAAAAGGTCGATCTCAAGGATAACATTGTGGTTCTCGGCGGCGGCAATGTGGCGGTGGATGTTGCCATGACAGCGCGCCGTTGTGGGGCAACCGATGTGAAAATGGCCTGCCTGGAGTGTTTAGAGGATATGCCGGCCAGCCCCTGGGAACTTGAAGAGGCCCAAGCAGAGGGTATCGAAGTCATGCCCTCCCGGGGACCGGATAAAATTATCAGACAGGACGGCAATATCACCAGCATGGACCTGGTAGAGTGCACCTGCGTGTTTGATGACAACGGCAACTTTTGTCCCGAGTTCAGCCAAAAAAAGGAATGTATTCTGGTTGACCAGGTCATTATGGCCGTCGGCCAGGCTGCTGATCTATCATTTATAGAGGAAAACGGTCGGATCAAGGTGGACCGGGGGCTGATTGTTGTGGATGAAAAATCCCTTGAAACCGGGATGTCGGGAATTTATGCCGGCGGCGATGCGGTTAAAATTCCGGGAGCCATTATTCATGCAATCGCTGCCGGGCGGCAGGCAGCCGAATCCATTGACAAAGCCCTGGGGGGATCCGGGAAGATAGATGAGGTCCTTTTCCCGCGCGGAAATCCCGCCCCTCATCTGGGGCGCGATGAGGGCTTTGCCGGCTGGGTTCGTGAAAAGGCGCCACAGCTCGATGGGGAGGCACGCGTTAAAAGCTTTGACGAAGTCGCCACCGGTTACAGCGCCGAACAGGCGGTCAAAGAAGCCAAACGTTGCCTGCAGTGTGATCTGCGGTTGTTGCTGGGATGCAATCCTGTTCCTCCGGCACACTGGCTGCCTTTTGATGAAGAACACATCCGCCAGCTGCCTGAAGCAGAGGGTGTCTTGCAACTGCTGGATGCCGATCATAAGATTCTATCGATTAAGGGAACCGCCGATCTTCGCCGGGAACTTTTAGAAATGCTGGAGGACAATGACACGGCGCAATATTTTGAATTCGAAGAAGACAAAATGTTTTCCCAGCGTGAAAGTGAACTGCTCCAGAAATATTTACAGGAGCACGGTGAAATGCCCGGCGGCGGCGGGGATGATCTGGATGATCTGTTTTAATATGGGTTGAGCGGTTCAGCCCGCCCTGGCCTCCGGCTCGTAGCTTACGCTTCGGAGAGCCTACGCCTCGGAGAGTGCGATCTATAAGATCATATTTCGGCCCGTGTCAGGTTCCCAAATATGAATCTAAATAATTGAGCATTGTAAATCAGGTCTGGGCCAGGGGGTTCTGCGTTCTGGGTTGAAAAACCCCAACCCGTTAGATCTAAATTAATTGACAGTATAGTACAAAGATCTTATTGTTTCGGAGTAAAAACAGCAAAGGTTTTACCCCGGTTTGTTTGATTTGATGGTTGAAATTAATTCTTAAAAGCATTACAAAATATGGTTTTAAATACAGCTTTTTGTTAACATGGAATCAAACGCTGCCGGCTAAAACAGCAGCGCTAATCTTTAAAATTTACAGACCCTTTTAAACAATTGGAAAGGAGTGAGCAAAAAATGGCAGATTTATCAACCCAATACCTTGGAATGACGCTGAAAAATCCCGTGATCGCAGGCAGTTCAGGATTAACCAATTCGGTCAAAAGCATCAAACAGCTCGAGGAGGGTGGTGCGGGCGCAGTGGTTTTAAAGTCTATATTCGAGGAGGAAATCGCCTTTGAATATGATGATATTCTGAAAGAGGCCGAGTCCAAGGGCTACGACCTGGACCAATTTGATTACTATGATTACAAGATCAAAGAAGATTTTGGCTTCATCACCTGAATGATATTCTGACATTTAGGGCATTTTACTTTAGTTCCACCATCAGGCACTTTATTTTCATCAATATTATAGGTTGATTTACATCCGCATTGGACTTTCACTTCTATCTCCTTGGACAAGATTCCATTTATAAGCTTATGTATTCGGCTTATATCCCTAATTTCAGGGCTCCTGACCTCAATCGGAAAAACTTCTCGGGAGGCCCTGATATCTAAAGAACCTACAAAATTTGTAGCAAAAATATGCGTAAATTCAAGATGCAACAGAATTTATCAAAATAAGAAGTAAAATTCAGAACTATTAGCCCAATTCAGTATTGTTGGCGTGATCACAGACATTTCTGTTGCATCCGATTTTACGAGACATCAGTAGTTCTGAATTTGGCGTTAATAAACAAAATAGTGTCCTAAAAAATCGGCTCATTTTTAGAGTTAGATAGATTAATCAGAGTTTTGTAAATTATTTCCGGGCGATCCGGTCATTTCCTCATCTCCTTAAAGGCGTTTATCAGACCATTGGTGGACCCGTCATGGGTGTCTACCGGTTGATCATCAGATAATTCCGGCTGAATTTTTTGGGCCAGCTGTTTGCCCAGTTCAACTCCCCACTGATCAAAAGAGAAAATATTCCAGATTACCCCCTGGACAAATCTTTTTTCCGGTATACCCTTTCCATTCTCCGGAAATTATCCGGCCTGAAAAAATCTTCATTTTCTCCAGTACGGTTTTCACGTCCGGCATAACATCCGTGCCGTCCACCTTGATCGGGGTATTCGCCCGGTTCCTCCAGGCAATATGCAGTACGGCCCGGTTTTCGGTGCCATTTACTTTCTCGCAGGTGAACATGCTGTCGATAGCTGCTTTGACACCGCTTTCATCGGCCAGGCCGAGAAGTAATTGCAATTTTACTTTTAGATATGCAAAAAACAGTAGATTGAATGTCAGCGCTATTTCTTTTATATATCTACGATATTCTTTTAAAATCGACAGAATACATTCAATAGACAATTTTCAATAGTCAATCGTCAATTATAACGAGCGTCTAAACAACAAAAGCCCATACACACATGAATCTTAACCATGGTGGATGAGCCCGTGCCGGTTCCATAGATTATTCTCCATTATTATAAGGGCAGGCGCAAGGACGAAATATTGCCTTTTCTCTTGACAAAGTGTACAAAATGTAATATTTTTTTGTAAAATTTGTACAAATTATTGAGGTGCTGCTATGGGAGAATCAATATTGAAACTAAAGCTCAGTGAAGCCCGAATCAAGCTGACCCAGTTGGACAAGCTTCTAAAGCCTGGTGAGTCATTAGAAGTCAGCAAAAGAGGTAAGCCATATGCCCGGATTGAGTTGTTGGGGGGTGTTGACCGCTATGAGCAAGTTTTAGAATCGATTGGGGCTTTACCCGAACCATTGGAGGAGTTGCTGCCGGTGGCCGAAAACTACAAATCTATCTTATACGGAAGCGATAATGAAAACGCTTAAAGGATTTAATGCCGTTTTTTGTGATGCCGGATTTTTTATCGCACTATTTTCAAAAAAGGATACAAAACACAAACGGGCTCTTGAACTCTTTAAAGAAATTAAGGAGAACCGAATCGCGATTCATACTTCCTGGTTTGCTGTCTCGGAGACCATGACCGTTCTTCGTTACCAGTATGGTTACACCGAAGCACTGATTTTCAACCAGTCAATTGACCTTTATAAAGTCCATCATTCCACGGAAAGCCAGCATCATCAAGCCATTGCAGTGTTCAATCTTTTTGGCAAAGATAGAAAAATTTCTTTTGTCGATGCCCTCACACGGGTCCTCATTTTGGGGGAACTTAAAAAAATGCCCGCCCTTTCTTTTGACGATGATTTTAAGGCGATGGGACTGACTACCATTTCCTAAAAATGCTGAAGTCAGGGCCTGATCGAAATTATATCCAGCTTCTTATAAACTCAGGAATTCCCCAAAAGGATTAGAGCGAAGCGCTTCATTAAATAGTTCCGCCGGCGAACTCCGCTTTTTAGCAGCCTCGCACTTTGCCCTGGACCCTGATCCACTTTTTTGAGATGGGTTCTATAAGCTATCTCATACTGGATGCTGGCAACTGGGTTGAAAAATTTCAAACCTATCGCATCACCCTGACGGCACATGTGCTCAATAATGCCGACACGATCGTTGTCCTGGTCGGCGGCCAAGAGAAAGCTGAAATATTGCAAAGAATCCTGGAAGGCGAATACCAGCCGGATCTATTGCCGTCCTAACTGATTCGGCCCAAGCAGGGCAGATTGGTCTGGCTTGTGGACCGGGCGGCTGCAAGTCGGTTGACGCCAGGTTCAGGGTTCAAAGGTTCTCAGTTCAGGGTTTAAAGGTTCCCTCCGGCCGTAGGCAGGGTTCAGCGCTGCAGCTGGCTGCCGAAGCGGCCAGTTTAATCGAAAAAAAAACTGTAGTTTCACACGAGCGCCACCTCTGGCCTGAAAAGCGGCCAGTCTGATCGAAAGAGAAACTTTGGCCTTGTGCTTTATTCGTACGGGCGGGGATAAACCCCGCCCCTACTTTATTTCAATGTAGTTTCATATTAGGGGTTAACTAAAAAATGAACATCGAACATCGAATCCATACAAGGCGGACTGTAAGCATCGAATAATGTATTCTGTCAATTTTTTAAAAAAAATATGAGCAAAGCGATTCCACCCTTCGACATTCTGCGGTTCGATATTCTGCTGTTCTGCGGTTCGCCCCATTTATTATAACCTTGAACCTGAACCTCTGAACCTTGAACCCTGAACCTTTGAACCACTTGGATACAAGGAGACATCATCCATGAGCGCTCAATGTGACATCGGACTGATCGGTCTGGCCATGCTGTGGCGGGGGGGGTGCATCATCCGGGCGGCCTTTCTGGAACGTATCAAAGAGGCCTTTGGCCGAGATCCCGGTCTTGAGAATCTGCTGCTGGATTCTTACTTCAGAGAAGCAGTGGAATCCTGCCAGCAAGGATGGCGGCTGGTTGTGAGCACTGCTGCCCGCATCGGCCTCCCTGTACCGGCCATCAGTGCGGCCTTGAATTACTACGACGGGTACCGCAGCCAACGCCTGCCCCATAATCTGCTGCAGGCCCAACGGGATTATTTCGGAGCCCACACATATGAGCGTCTGGATCGGGAGGGGGCGTTTCATACCGAATGGCTTCAGCTGCGGCGTGAACCTAAGGAGTAAAGGAGGGCTTCTATTATTTACTTAAGAACCTTTCTTAAATTAATAAAATTGCTGCGATCAAAACCGAGGCTTTTGAAAAATGAAAGCAGGTCGGTGGAATCCCAGCGAACCGATGTGTAAACATTTTCGACGCCCTGAGCCCTGTAATGGTTTAAAATTTCTCCTGCCAGAGTTGCGCCGATGTCCTGACCCATAAAATTGGGATCTACACCGAGGGTAGCGATCCAGGCGCTTTTGGGCATACCGAAACCGGCGGTGAGGATGTAGCTAATCATAAAGCCCACAACTTTACCATCCCGTTCAGCGACGAAGCAGGCCTTATCATCTCTTTGGGCGTGTTCTTCCACCACGCGCTTGAAATCCGGATCCACCGGTTTCATGGTGATAGCCGCATAAATCCGGCTAATTTCGTCCGCATCATTTTTTTGCAAATTTCTTATTTGAACTTTATCCACAGATGATTCCCTTTTTCCCTGCTAGTTAGTTAATTCGGATAATTTTAACCTTGTGGCCCACCCAATTCGGGGGGAGATATACTCTGCCGCTATTACCGCTTGACTTGACCCGTTTTTCGATCATTTCTTCACCGTAGATCTCAAACTTGACCTTGATATTAAGAGCGTCTACGTTATCAGGAGCATTTACAGTGGGCTCTTTGTCATTATTTGGATGTTGATTTTTTTCGCTTGGCACGGTATTCGCCTCTTTCGCTTATTAACTTGATAGGCTTGATTGTTGCTGCGAGATGCTGTAAATAATTGATTTGAAAGCTACAATACGGCTACATTGTATCAGAGTCAAGTAAAAAGAATAAAACTTGAAGTTGGAAATCGGAATGCGGAATGCGGAAATGGAAATCAGAAGTATGAATGTGGAATTGATAAGTTTGGCACAAGAAGTGATTAACGATAGGAATTTAAAAGAATCCGAACTATATGAAATCGAATCCATAGCGAAATTGCAATCAAAAGCGGATGGGTAGAAAGTCGTGTTTTCTGATCTAAGAAAAGATCCAAAGAAAAATTCCGCATTCCGCATTCCGACTTCCGAATTCAAATCATTCCTCAATTCGAATTCAATTATGGTGATTTTATGCTTACAGTCGGTATCGATGTGGGGTCCATAACAACCAAGGCGGCGGTGGTAAAAGACGGTGAAGTGATTGCGGATAAAGTGATCTCAACCGGCTACAATGCACAGCATGCCGGGGAAGACGTGTTTGAAAGAATTATTTCGGGTATTGGCATAGAACCCGATGCGATTGATAAAATCATCTCAACGGGGTACGGCCGAAACAGTGTGACGATCGCCGACAAGGCAATTACCGAAATAACCTGCCACGCGATGGGGGACTATTGCCTGGACCCCATGGTTCGATCGGTCATTGATATCGGTGGTCAGGATAGTAAAGCCATCGCCGTCAGTGATCGCGGAATCCCACTTAACTTTGCCATGAATGATAAATGTGCTGCCGGTACCGGCCGCTTTTTAGAAGTCATGGCACGGGCCCTGGAAGTAGATCTCGGTAATTTCGGTGAATTTTCGTTAAAAGCGGAACATCCATCCCCGATCAGCAGCCTTTGTACGGTTTTTGCGGAATCGGAAGTCATATCCCTCATATCAAGAGGGGAACAAAGGGAGAACATCATTGCCGGCATTCACGAGTCCATTGCTGCCAGGGTAGTGGCCATGGCCAATCGGGTCGGTTTTAAAACCCGGATTATGATGACCGGCGGTGTCGCAAAAAATATTGGAGTCGTAAGAGCGCTGGAGCAAAAAATCGGGCAAAAAATTGAGGTATCGCAAAAATCCCAGGTAACCGGCGCCATTGGAGCGGCGATGATTGCACAGGCGCAGGTATAAGGTAGAAGGTAGAAGGTAGAGGGTGTCAGGAATTCGGAAGTTGGAATGCGGAATGCGGAAAATAAGAAAAAGTGCAGGGCAAAAGGAAAAGGTATAGGATGGAAGGTAGAAGGTGTAAGGTTAAAGGCGTAAGGCGCAGGGCTTATGTATGCGATCTAATCTGATTCATTACTTAATAACGTCAAGAATCATTTTGAACCTATCGCCCTCGGCTACCTGGAGCAATTCAAACAAGGCTGTTTCCACGCTGGTTATTTCGGCGCCTGCGTGTTTACACTTTTCCAGTCCGACCTGTTTATTTTCGATGGTGCGGGAAGATACCGCATCGGCAACAAGTTGAACATCGTATTGAGCTTCCCTCAGATCTCTCACAGTCTGATAGACGCAAACATGGGTTTCGATTCCGGCAACCAGAATGTTACGACGGTTCAGGTTTTCGAGGGCTTGCCGGATTTCATTATTGGCGTGACAGCTGAAGCTGTTTTTAGGTATCGGCTCCAAGTCAGGTAAGAGATCGGCAATTTCCGGGACGGTGGGACCCAGACCCTTTGGATTCTGTTCCGCCCATAGAATAGGAACTTCCAGCACACGCATGCCTCTAATAAGTTTTTTCAGATTTTGAAAAAGACTTTCTTTAGCGTGCATGGAATGCGCCAACTTGCCTTGAATGTCAACCAGTAATAAAACAGAATCATCCGTTGTCAGCATTGGCAACTTCTCCTAAAAAATGCCTAAAATGCCTAAATTGCACTAAAGTGCCTAAAATTATGGGGTCGCTTCGCTCCGTCTTTTGTATAAGTCATTGACACTGGCAGTATGGGAGGCGAGAAATCAGAACAATGAAATGCCAACTTAGCGTGAGTTTCTATATTCATAAAATAGATAGAATACATTTACCTGTCGAGAGCCTCTTGGCCGAACGGCTTTAGGCATTTTAGGCAATTTAGGCATTTTAGGCATTTCTTTTCTCAGGCATTTTAGCTCACTTTAGGCACTTTCCGGTATATCCGGGTTAGATTATATAAAAAAGCTATTACTCTTCGTTGTCAAAAACTGCCTCACTGCGCCATTTACCCACACGTATCCAACCATCCCTGCGCTCTTCGGGTTTTCTTCTTTCCTCGAACTGGCGTCTTTCTTTACCGCCCCTCTTAAAATATTTTAAATTGATGGTGACGCGTTTGTCCCAATCAGAACGGCGTTCAACCGGTGCGCGCTTTCGCCAGTGGTCTTCTAATATTTTTTTGAGATCGATCTTTCTTTTGCGTTTCAAACTATCCATGCCGGGTTCCTCTTTCAGATCAGCTTCAGGTGGAAGGAGAAGTTAGGTTGCTGCGCCGGACTTGCTTATAATGTTTAGTTGTTGGGGCTAAATTCTTTGACTTTAAATCAAAAATCATGCCAAATAGTCTGTGGTGTTTCTCCACAATCAATCGACTATCTTTAGATGTTGCAGAATTTATAGGATAATTTGTCCATTCTGTCAATTATTTTTTTTTCAAGATTATTTTATACAAACAAATGTGGCTTCGCCCGACAACTTTATCCCCGTGAATATTTTTCTTGCCAAAACTGCGAACTTTCTGGTATAGGATTTACGTTATATAAGAAATTTAGTAGATGAGTTGTATTCATTATTTCGAGAGGGCTTAAGCATTGCCGCTCGAAGAGCCGTCAGGCTTAATGGGAGCACCCAATTCGGTGCGATGGACGGCTCAACGTTCCAATTGGGGCGAAGCCCCTAACTTTTGAACCAGGAAAGGAGAAAAGAGTATGAAAAGATTTAAACTTATTTCACTATTGGTTGCTGCAGTATTCTTGGTCACGGCCGGACTCGCCATGGCCGGAACATTCGAAGATGTTAAAGCCAAAGGGTATATTTCGGTCGGGGTCAATGAAGGCTTGTTCGGGTTTTCCAAACCGGATGCAAAAGGGGTTTGGCGCGGACTCGATGTGGATACCGCCCGCGCAATCTCCGTAGCGGTGTTTGGTACACCGGATAAATTAAAATTTGTCCCTTTAACAGCCAAAACCCGTTTTACTGCCCTGCAGTCCGGTGAAATCGACGTACTGACACGAAACGCCACCCAGACATTGGGTCGTGAAACCGCCCTGGGCCTGGCATTTGCCCATGTGAACTATTATGACGGTCAAGGCTTTTTAGTGCCCAAAAAACTGGGTATCAAAAGCGCCAGGGAACTCGACGGCGCCACGGTATGCGTGTTGCCGGGTACGACCACCGAACTTAATGTGGCCGATTATTTCAGGGCCAACGACATGAAGATGAGCCCGGTGGTTATCGAGAGCACCCCCGAACTGGCGGCGGCTTTTTTTGCCGGGCGCTGTGACGTACTGACCTCGGATGCTTCCCAGCTGGCTTCGACCCGGAGCATTGCTCCCACCACGCCGGATGATTACATCATTCTGCCTGAGATCATCTCTAAGGAGCCCCTGGCACCGGTGGTGCGTCATGGAGACGACAAGTGGTATGATATTGTTAATTTTTCGGTGTTGGCCCTGATCGCCGCCGAAGAAATGGGAATTACCTCCAAGAACGTCGATGCCATGCTTAAAAGCAAAGATCCCAAAATTAAGAGATTTTTAGGCGTCATCCCGGGTAATGGTAAAGCACTGGGGCTTGATGAAAACTGGGCCTACAAAATCGTTAAATTTGTCGGTAACTACGGTGAAGTTTTTGAACGCAATGTCGGTGTTAATACGCCACTTAAAATCGAACGCGGTTTGAATGCGCAGTGGACCAACGGCGGATTGATGTATGCACCTCCGTTCAAGTAAACATTTGGTAGAAAAAAGGTGCCACGACTGGTGGCACCTTTTTTATTGTTCAAGACTAAGGCTGAACTAAATCCAGACCTCGTAATTAACTTTAAAAATGAGTCGATTTTTTGGACACTATTTATAATTATTAGCGCCGAATTGGGGAATTTAGGAATTGAGGGATTGAGGGATTAAAGGATAAAATCCATCAATAAAAATACATAGAATTCATTCAATTCCTAAATTCCTAAATCCTTTAATTCCTAAATCAGACCCGTGTCTAATTTTCATGCAATTCCTCGATATATAAAGGTTCACAGTCATTAAGTGATTTGAGTATGACCAGAGAAAGTGCAGGCCCAAAGCAAAACCCCCGGACGGATAAGATTGCGTTCTGGTATGATCCCAAGAAGCGATCTGTTCTATTTCAGCTGGGCGTACTTGCAATGGTGGGGCTGCTGGGTTACTACCTGGTCTCAAACACCCTGACAAACCTTGAGAGACAAGCCATTGCCACCGGCTTCGGATTTCTTGATCGGGAAGCTTCATTTGAAATAGGCGAATCCGTTATACCCTATTCGGCTGCCAATAAATACGCACGCGCTTTACTGGTGGGTGTTCTCAATACGCTGCTGGTTTCTTTTATCGGAGTTATCCTGACGGTTATCCTCGGTGCCATCGTCGGAATTCTACGCTTATCTTCGAACTGGCTGGTATCCAAACTGGCGGCGGTCTATATTGAAGTTTTCCAGGACATACCCGTATTGCTGCAGCTATTCTTCTGGTATGCTTTCTTTTACGAAGTCCTCCCGTCTCCCCGACAGGCCATTAATCCTCTTAACGGTGTTTTCCTGAGCAACCGCGGCCTTGTTTTTGCCGTTCCGGAATCCCATCCTGCTCATTTTTATATGCTCATTGCTTTTCTGGCCGGATGTCTCGTTGTATATTTTCTGCGTCGCTGGGCACGCCGGCGACAGGCCCGAACAGGACAACCCTTTCCGGTCTTCCGCGTTTCAATCGGCATTCTGATCGCATTTCCTCTGTTGGCCTGGCTGGCAGGAGGGGCCCCGACAGCCATGAGTGTTCCCGAGCTCAGGGGTTCAATTTTCAAGGCGGACAGAATGTCAGCCCTGAATTCAGCGCCCTATTGTTGGGGACTGGTGCTATACACAGCTGCTTTTGTAGCGGAAGTTGTGCGGGCCGGTATCCAGTCTGTGAATAAAGGACAGACGGAAGCGGCTATGTCCATCGGGCTGAAATCCGCCCAGGTTCTCAATCTGGTGATTTTACCCCAGGCCTTACGGGTGATCATACCGCCGTTGACCAGTCAGATGCTGAATCTGACAAAGAACAGCTCGCTGGCCGTGGCTATCGGTTATCCCGACTTTGTTTCGGTTGCCGGTACGGCCATCAATCAAACCGGGCAAGCCATCGAAGGGGTCGCAATGATCATGATTGTTTACCTTGGTTTCAGTCTCTCGACTTCGGCCTTTATGAACTGGTACAATAAGAAAGTCGCTCTGGTGGAAAGATAGAAAAATAGTATGCAAGATATTGATCAACATAACCTTGCCGATGAAATTAAACCTCCGGTGACCCAGGTCGGCGTGCTGGGATGGATTAGGACCAATCTGTTTAAGGGGTTGGTTAAACTCCTGCCTGACCATCATAACAGTCTATTTGCTTTGGAAAATTATCCCACCCGCGTTTCGCTGGGCGTTTGTTGACAGCCTGTGGTTTTCAACCGGCGCGCAATGCCAGCAGACCTCGGGTGCCTGCTGGTCTGTTGTAACCGCCAATATCAGATTTATCACTTTTGGATTTTTCCCTTATGAACAGCAATGGCGGCCGTTTGTGGCAATGATACTGCTAGTCTGTTTGCTGTTTTACAGTCAAAACAGAGATCATTGGAAAAAACACTTAGCCTACGCCTGGGTCCTGGGCCTTTTCCTGATGGGCTTGCTGATGAAGGGAGGGCTTTTTGGTTTAACATCGGTCGAAAGTTCGCAGTGGGGCGGAATGCCACTAACGCTGTTATTATCCATTTTTGGCTTAACCGCGGCTTATCCTTTAGGGGTTGTTCTGGCCCTGGGTCGTCAATCCAGAATGCCCGTGGTAAAAACATTCTGCGTGCTGTATATTGAACTCATTCGAGGGGTACCCTCTCATCAGTCTGCTGTTCATGTCATCGGTGGTGTTTCCCTTATTTTTTCCTGAGGGTTTTAACATCCCGAATGCAATCATAAGGGCCCAGGTTGCCATCATTCTCTTTACCGCCGCCTATATTGCCGAGGTGGTTCGTGGAGGTCTCCAGGCCATAGCTCGCGGGCAGTATGAGGCGGCCGAATCCCTGGGGTTGAATTATTATTTAACCATGCGGTTGATAATATTGCCCCAGGCCCTTAAAATCGTGATTCCGCCTTCAGTCAGCATTTTGATTTCGGCCTTTAAAGATACATCCCTGGTTGTTATCATTGCGCTTTTTGATTTTCTAAAAACCACTAAAACTGTTATATCCGATCCGCAGTGGATGGGATTTTCAGCCGAAGCCTATATCTTTGCAGCCCTTGATATATTTTTTGTGCTGCTTTTTTATGTCCAACTACAGTCGACGGCTGGAACGCGAGTTGGAAACAGGTTTATAGGCAAAAACATAACCGTTCAAGGGCGTTCAGAGGCACTCAGGGTTCACCGTTCCCGCCGGACCGTAGGCCCTCAGCCGGAGGCAGGGTTGCCGTTTGTAAACGCTAAACTGCGGGAACTTTTCAACCTTTGAACTGAACCTTTGAACCTTGCCCTGAACGTTATTCAAACCTCACAAGAGAGAAATCTTATGACTACCCAACCATCCCCAAACAATGAAACTACCTTGACCGGCGATGTCATCATCGAAATTGCCGAAATGCATAAATGGTTTGGCGATTTTCATGTCCTGCAGGACATCAACCTTACCGTCAAAAAGCAGGAGCGGATCGTTATCTGCGGACCTTCCGGCTCCGGGAAGTCAACCCTGATCCGATGCATCAACCGCCTTGAAGAACACCAACGGGGTAAGATTGTCGTAGACGGCATGGAGTTAACCAATGATTTAAAAAACATCGAGAAAATTCGGGCCGAAGTCGGTATGGTATTTCAGCATTTTAATCTGTTTCCCCATTTGACTATTGTGGAAAATCTGACCCTGGGGCCCATATGGGTCAGAAAGGTCCCCAAAAAAGAAGCTGAAGAAATAGCCATGTATTTTCTGGAAAAGGTGCAAATTGCCGATCAGGCCAAGAAATATCCGGGGCAGCTTTCCGGGGGGCAACAGCAGCGCGTTGCCATTGCCCGCAGTCTTTGTATGTCACCCAAAGTAATGCTTTTTGATGAGCCCACCTCAGCCCTTGATCCGGAGATGATCAAAGAAGTGCTGGACTCCATGATTGAGCTTGCCCGGGAAGGCATGACAATGATTGTTGTGTCCCACGAAATGGGATTCGCCAAGAGCGTGGCCCACCGGGTGCTGTTTATGGATTTTGGTAAGATTGTAGAGGGAAATACCCCGGATGAATTTTTTGACAATCCACAGCACGAGCGGACCAAGCTGTTTCTAAGCCAGATCCTGCACTAGACATTATGTCCCAAATGTAATTTACAAAACTCCGCTTGATATAGTGATACATTCTTTTCCAGAATGAAATTGGTTAAATCCCAAATTTAAAGACTCCTCTATTTTTATGGCGAGCCTCCGCGCCCGCCGGATTCGGATCATCGCGCATCCCAGAATATGGTCGGCACAGAGGCCGACCCTACGCTGTCTTTTATATCAATAAGAATCGATAGAATTCCTGCCTTCGACATTCGGCATTCGGCATTCGACATTCGAAAAATGTGTCGTTGCCAATATTTATATCTGATATATAATTACTAAAGCTTCGCCGTTTTTTTGCCGATATATACCGATATATCAATAGCCTATGATTTAAAAAAACGATCTGTTTCAGATTTCCGAGGATGGTCATGAATTTATACTATGCAGACGGCGATCAGCAGGTGGGCCCCATCGGAAAGGCCGAACTCCAATCGCTGGTAAAAGCCAAAAAAGTGAATGCCAAGACCCTGGTCTGGCAGGATGGGATGGAAGACTGGCAGGAATTGGGTGTTTTTGTCCGCAGCCGGCGGAGCCAAAGCATCCTTGAAGACCAGGCGGTAATTCCCACTCAAAGGTCAGTTTGTTCCGAATGCGGCCGGGCGTTTGCCGAAGAGGAAATGATTCGTTTTAATGATGCCTGGATCTGTGCGGGCTGCAAACCGGCTTTCATTCAAAAAGTGAAAGAAGGGGTGTCGGTTGCCGGGGCCATGAATTATGCCGGGCTTCTGGATTCGATTTGGTGCCATAGCTATAGACGGTTTCATCATGTGGATATTTACTATGATTTTATTCATCCCCCTCGGAATTATCATGCCGACTTCCAATGACAACCCGTTTGTTTCATTATCATTTATGCCGCTAATACTGCTTTTACAATATGCTATACCGGCGGTCTATGATACCTGGTTCGTGGGAAAATATGGTGCAACCCCCGGTAAAATGGCCTGTAAGTTGAAAATCGTGGTGGCGGACGGCGGCCGTGTAAGCTATTCCAGGGCCCTGGGCCGGCATTTTGCCAAATGGCTGAGTTCGATCATTCTGGGGATCGGTTTTATAATGGCGGTTTTTGATGATGAGCGGCGGACACTGCATGATCGGATCTGCGAAACCAGGGTGGTCCGGAAATAATCTGAATACGACCCAAACCGGATTAATTCTCCAAATTTCCCTTACTTTAGATATAGAAGGAACCATTTTGTGCTAAGTTGTACCAAATGCAACACATCACTGTCCCGGCAGATGATCAACTCCCAGACGCTGGCCACCTGTCCTTCGTGTAAAGGTCTTTTGCGAGCGGATGTTTTTCCGGCCCTTTACCGGGAGTTCCCCGCAATACGATCCGGCGATACCCTTCAGACGGATAATGAGGCCGGGTGTTTTTATCACCCCCGCAAAAAAGCCGTGGTACCCTGTTCTGCCTGCGGCCGGTTTGTGTGCGACCTGTGTGACGTTGCGCTCAACGGTCAGCATCTGTGTCCGGCATGTTTTGAAAAAGGAAAAACCAAACGCAAAATTAAAAGTCTGGAAAATCATCGAACCTGTTATGATACCATCGCTTTGATGGTGGCAACGGTATCTATTTTGATTTACTGGTTTTCGATATTTACAGCGCCTTTTGTTATTTATTTAACGGTGCGGCACTGGAAATCACCATCAAGCATCATCCCGCGGACGAAGATTCGCTTTGTACTGGCATTTATCATCGCGAGCGTGCAAATTACCGGATGGATTCTGGTATTTTCCAATTTATTCCTTCTTTCTTAAAAGTGAATGATCAAGCGAAATGGCACCAAAAACTAAAGAATATCATCAATTGCCCGGATCCAAAAAAGGGTTCCTGATCGGTAAGTATACACTCTGGCAGGGGGCGGACCATTTGCTCCAAGTTTATTCGAGGGTCGGCGTTGAAGAATACAAGCGTTTTTATTTCAATGACATTCAGGCGGTCATTACACGTAAAACGGCTGGGGGGAAAATTCAAAATATTGTAATGGGATGTTTGGTCCTGATTTTAATGCTGCCGGCCATCGCTCTTGACGGGGGATGGTCTCTTTTTTATGGCATTATCCCCGCTGCGATGCTTTTATTGTTATTGGTAGGTTTATTCAAAGGGCCCACCTGCGAAACGAAACTGATGACGGCCGTGCAGACCGAAAAATTGCATTCCCTGCATCGGCTGAAGAACACATTCAAAGTCATGGACCGTCTGGGAATTCAAATCCAGCGCACCCAGGGCACCTTAAAACGCGAAGAGCTTGATGTAGGGCCCATGGCAAACCAGGGCTCTTACCGCCAGGTGCAGCAGCGCACATTTAAAAAAATAAACCCTCGACACGAAACGGGAAGGGCTCACTTGGTCTTATTTGGGCTGCTGATTTTAGACGGCGTGCTGGTTTCATTGGGATTTTTTTTCACCCATGTGGTTCTGACAATTATCAGTACCATCGCCAGCATGGTCATGGGAATTTTTGTTATCGTTGCCCTTGTCAAACAACATGACAGCAGCATGAGCGGTTCGCTCAAGGCAATTACCTGGGTGAGTCTCGGGTTTATCTGTATTCATTTTGTGGCAGGATACGTTATCAGTATTGTTTTTGCCATGCAAAATCCGGGTATTGTATACAATCAGTGGGAAGTCTTCAAATCCATGTCCCTCCTTTCGCCCTGGGAAAGTCCACTCAAGCTGAGCTTTGACATTTTCACGTTTTGTGGGGTACTGTTTCTCGGGATTCCCGGACTTTATATGCTATATCGATCCGACAGCGGGCCAAAAGCCAAAGCCACCGTAACGGCTGTGAATTATCGAAAGGCTGCGGCTCAGAGAAATACCGAATCGGGATAAACCGGAACATGCCTAAAGTGCGCTAAAGTGCCTAAAATGCCTAAAATTGTGGCGTCGCTTCGCTCCATCTTTTGTAAAAATCGTTGACGCTGATCGTATGGGAGGCCAGAAATCAGATCAATGAAATGACAATTTAGCGTGAGTTTCTATTTTTATAAAATAGATAGAATACATTTACCTGTCGAGAGCCTCTTGGCCGAACGGCTTTAGGCATTTTAGGCAATTTAGGCACTTTAGGCATTTCTTTTCTTAGGCATTTGTTGGATGGCTAAATTATTATATACTGAATAGTTGTCCATCAATTTAAGCATCAAATAAATTTGCTAAATAACCATGCCGGACCTCACACACCAACGTTGTTTTAATCATATGCGCCGCGAGGCCGTGGCCCGCTGTCCGGAATGCGGTCGATTTTTCTGCCGGGAGTGTATCACAGAACATGCGGATCAAGTGCTCTGTGCCTCTTGCCTTTCTAAGCGACTGCAACCGGCCGCCCAAGGATTCCACCGCTTTCAATGGATTTTTAGATGCGCCCATTTTTTTTTGGGCCTTATTTTTTTGTATGTCATATTTTATTATTTGTCGCAGGTTCTGCTGGCATTGCCGACGTCCTTTCATGAAGGCACCTTATGGCAGACGGGCTGGTGGTCGCAGCCATGAAACCGACTCACAAAAAATATCCCAAGAGTGCTATCCGAATCATAGAGGAGGCGGTTCATCTGCTGCGAACCACACCGGGAGTCCTTCTGGCCGGTTATTACCTGGGCAGCGTTCCCTTTGTTCTCGGTTTGCTGTATTTCTGGGCCGACATGAGTCGCAGCGCCCATGCAAACGAATATAGTGCGGCGGCTGCCCTGGGCCTTGCCTTTTTATTTGTATGGATGAAATTCTGGCAAACAGTTTTTGCCCGAAGGGTACAGGCCCAAATTTCAGGCGACTTGCAAACCTGCTGGTCCCTGCGGCAAATCGCATCAATTACAGCCACCCAATCCCTGATTCAAGCCACCCGTTTCATTGTCATCCCGGTTGCCGGCCTGCTGGTTATTCCTTTTGGATTTTGCTACGCCTTTTATCAGAATGCCACGGCGCATGTCGGGTGAAGATGTTCAAGATGTGACATCCACCTGCAAATGGGCCTGGCGTCAGGCGAAACTGTGGCCCCGGCAAAACCATCTCTCTGATTGGTATATTCTGGCTGTTTGGATTGGTGATCTTTCTGAACCTCTCGATGGCGACCCTCATTATTCCCCAACTGATGAAATCGCTTTTCGGAGTCGAATCTATATTCACCTTGAGCGGGATTCGGATGATCCTCAATTCAACGTTTTGGGTCGCCATGCTGGGCATGACCTATTTGTTTTTGGATCCGGTCATAAAAACAGTCTACGTCCTGAGATGCTTTTACGGGTCAGCCCTGAACTCCGGAGAAGATCTCAAAACGGAGCTGAAGCGGATCCTGAGCAAGGGGAAAACCATCCTAACAGGGCTATTGATTGTTGTTTTGTTTACGGCTCCTCTCACATCCTATGCCGAGAGTCCTGCGCCTGTCTCGCCTGACGAACTGGATCAATCCATCGAGGAAATCATGAATCGCCCGGAGTTTTCCTGGCGCATGCCCCGGGAAACCGCCGAAAAGAAAGATCCGGAAACCCAGAGGACCCGTTTGAGGCCGGCATCATATGGATGCTGGAATTGATAGAAAAAGGTTTTAAAACCCTTAGGTAAATGGATTGGAAACTTTTTCGAATGGCTGGAAAGTTTGCTGCCGGAAAGGCCAGAGCAAACCGGTTTCCGCCAACGGCAATTGGATAACGCCGGTGCGGGTAGTATTGATAGTGCTGCTTTTCTTGCTTTTGGCAATTATGGCCTTCATTTTTTTCCGAATCTGGCAACGGCGCCGGACGAAAGCCTGTTGAAACTGCCGCCCTAGCGGCGGCGCCCGTTCCCGATCTCACCGAGGAAGGAATTAAAGCCGATGACCTTTCAACCAATCGCTGGCTAACCCTTGCCGGAGAGCTGGCCGAAAGAGGGGAATTGCGCCTGGCAATGCGGGCACTCTACCTTGCGACACTGGCGCATCTGGCCAGACATGAAATGATCACCATCGAAAGTTACAAATCCAATCGTGAGTACGAACATGAGCTAAAACGACGCGCTCATCAAAACAAGGAGCTGGTTTTAATTTTTTCCAATAATTTGAATGTGTTTGAACGAGCCTGGTATGGTAGGCATCCCATCGCCCGCGCCGAATTTGATCGCTTTGCCCGTCACCAGAAAAGGATTTTGGCATTTGCAGAAAAATAAAACCATGGCCGGTGTCATAATGGCGCTGTTGCTTCTAATTTTTGTTGTCGGGGTGGCCCGTCTGTTCATACTGCGCTTTGAATCCGGCGATGTCTACCCGGCTTACTCCTCTCTGCGCAGTGACCCCCTGGGTACCAGGGCGCTCTACGAAAGTTTGGAGAATATAGATAGCGTTATGGTGGGGCGCAATTATCGACCGCTGGAGTCATTAGAGTTTGAGCCGGGGACCACCTTTTTTTATTTCGGCTCAGCGGCAACCGCGATGATTGGGTTCCGGAAAAATGGGTCAAGGTTTTTGAGCGGCTGACACAATCCGGCGGGAGGTTGGTCCTGACCTTTTTGCCGGTCACTAAACAAAATGAAGAAACGATACATAACGGATCGGAAACAAATACGGGCCAGATTCATAACCCAAAAAACACAGAAACCAACGAAGATACGCCAGACACACCACCGGCCGGTAAAAGTAACTCAGCTGCCCCGTCCCCTGAAAATTCCGAATCACCAAGGGTGGAAGGGGGGCCGAGGGGCAAAAGATAGCCGCGCCCAACAAGCTGGTTTCAATTAAAAAACACTGGGGCATTGGGTTTGGCATTTAAAGAGAATCTTCCACTTAAAGATGATAGACATCTGGCAATCGAGGCCACATCAACTCGGACGGACCTTCCACCGGTTATTTCATGGCATTCACGAATCTTTACTTTTGACCTGTTTGTGAATGTCTGGCAGCCGCTTTACAGCTATGAAGGCCTCCCCTTGATCGTTGAGAGATCCTATGGCAAAGGCAGCATTTTGCTGTGTGCCGATTCTTTTTTTATCAGCAACGAGGCATTGTGGTCGGAGCGGCACCCCCAATTGCTTGTGTGGCTGATCGGGGGCAACTCCAGTATAATCTTTGATGAAACTCACTTTGGTATCTACAAGCAACCGTCTGTGGCCCAACTTCTGCGGCACTACCGATTTCACTGGTTTTTTGCGGCCCTGGCTGTCCTGGCCTTATTGTTTATATGGAAAAGTGCTTCTTATTTTGTACCGCCGCCGCAAGATGATGTCTTTGGCCGGTGCGGATGTGGTGTCTGAAAAAGATTATACCCAGGGGCCTGATTGCCCTGTTGCGCCGCAACATCGCGGGCAGTCAAGTATTACAGGTTTGCGCAAGAGAATGGGAGCAGACATTTAAAAAAAATCCACGGATTCGGGCCGCTGCCTTTGAGCATGTTAAAGGCATCATTGAAACGGAATCCAATGCATCCAAGAAGAGCAAAGATCCTGTGCCGGGATATCAAAAAATCAGTAACATATCTCAGAGGAAAAGTAATATGAGTGAAAAATCAGAACTATTGAAAAAAGCGTTGTTGCGAACCAAGCAGGAAGTCGCCAAAGTCATTATTGGGCAGGAGCATGTTGTGGACAAAGCCCTCGTCGCCATTTTTTCCGGTAATCATGCTCTAATAGAAGGTGTGCCCGGTGTGGCCAAGACCCTGCTGGTCAGAACTCTGGCTCATGTCATGCGCTGCGATTTTGCCAGAATCCAATTCACCCCGGACCTGATGCCCACCGACATTACGGGAACCCACGTTTTTAATCTGCAAAAGGATGCCTTTTCTCTGGTCAAAGGGCCGGTCTTTCACCACCTTTTTGCTGGCCGATGAAATCAACCGGGCACCGGCCAAGACCCAGTCCGCACTGCTGCAGGCCATGCAGGAAAGAACGGTGACCATCGATCGCAAGACCCACGAGCTGTCCCCCAATTTTACTGTTTTTGCGACCCAGAACCCGATTGAATATGAAGGCACTTACCCTCTGCCGGAAGCTCAAAAAGATCGTTTCATGCTTAAAATCACAATGGATCATCCCGCAAGGGAAGAAGAATTGCTCCCTGGCCAGCTCGCATGCTCGGCAAGGATTCTCCGGAAAATGTGTTGGCGGGCGGTCAGGTGAAGCCAGTGTTGACGCCTGAGATTTTGACCAAATTGCGCGAGTCCCTGGAAGCCATTCTGGTCAAAGAGGAGCTGTCGGCGTATATCGTCGATATCGTAAGGCAAACCCGCCGGCATCCCAGCGTTCTTGTCGAGCGGGACCCCGCGCAACCCAGTCATTGATACTGGCTGCCCGTACCTATGCTGCCATTAACGGGCGTGATTTCATTACGCCTGACGACATCAAGGGCCTGGCCCTGCCGGTGCTGGAACATCGCCTAATTTCTGCGTCCTGAATTTGAAATAGAAGGTTTAACCTCAAAAGAAGTGGTCGATGAAATCTTAAAAAAGATCGCAGTGCCGAGATGAAAGAAAATGCCTAAAATGCACTAAAGTGCCTAAAATGCCTAAAATTATGGTGTCGCTTCGCTCCGTCTTTTGTATAAGTCGTTGACGCTGGCAGTATGGGAGGCCAGAAATCAGAACAATGAAATGCCAACTTAGGGTGAGTTTCT
>PVMK01116271.1_pt1 | contig 24292 bp, 23 predicted proteins | sample 1853481 | NCBI WGS metagenome assembly PVMK01 (sample SAMN08533507, study PRJNA380276) | Marine sediment metagenome, whole genome shotgun sequencing project.
GGAAGCTCGTCTAGGTTCTTGCGCCGGAGAAACGCGCCGAGCTTGGTGATACGGGGGTCGTTCTGGGTCGCTTGCTTGATTTCGTCACCGTCTTCCGTGACGGTCATCGATCGAAATTTCAGCACATCAATCACCTCTCCGTTCAAGCCATAGCGACGCTGTCTGAACAGCACGGGGCCCGGGGAGGTCAGCCTGACGCCGATACCGATGACCAGCATCGGGATCGCGATGATCATCAGAATGAGCGTGCCGAGCACAATGTCCTCGAGACGCTTCAGCCAACCATCGACTCCGTAGAACGGGGTTTCGTGCAGGCTGACCGTAGGCACGCCGCCCAAGGTGCCCCATCGAGCATGCAAGAGGTTGAACGCGAAGAAATCGGCCGCGAGATACACAGAAGCCGTCGTGTCCGAAAGCTTCTGCAAAAGCTCGTTGATTCGCGGCTCTGCGCGCAAGGGAAATGCGATGTAAATGAGGTCTACCTCTCCGGTCTTGGCTGCATCGACTAGGTCGCTCAACGAGCCAGCGCGCGTCCCGAGCGATTCAGGAATCGGATGGCAACGATCCTCGTCGCGGTCGTCATAGTTCCCGTAGACGTCGAGTCCGAGCGAAGGCACGGCTCGCATTTGAAGGGCCACTTGCTCCCCGAGCTCGGTCATGCCGACGATCGCTGCAGCGCGTGTGTTGTACCCGCGGGCCCTGAGCTCGCGTAGCACGAGCGTGGTCGTCGTGCGCCAGACCGAAATGGAGAACGGCGCTAGCGCAAACCATGACAAGACGACGATACGGGAGTATTCCTCAGACTGCTTGGAGAGGAAGAGCAGAAAGAGCAGGACTGGCACGACGCCGATGAACCAGCCGGTCCAAGCGCGCATCAGTTGAGGCTTGAGACGAGCACCGCGAGTGCCTTCGTAGAGCCGGAGTGATTGTCCTATCACCATGAAGAGGACCGCCGCGATCGTTGCGGCGATCCACGACCTCTGGTCCCAGACGTCTCCGCGAGCGTAGATCGGCAGCCACAGCGCCGCGTAAATCAACACAAAATCCACGAGGCGCATCAGTGGGGCGAGCTCGGCATCCGCGCCGCCTCCCCATTCGGTGGGTTTCTTGCTCGTCATCGAGGGTTCGTAGACAGTGTAAGCATAGCCGCGACGTTTCTCACTTCAACCTTGCGGACAGCAATTGAACACGTTAACCACGAGTATGCGCCGGTGCACGGCATTCTTTCTTTCGATCATGCTCGTCACCGCGTGCGCACGGAACCGGTACACCCAGGCGCCGACCACGCCGGGTGATGACCCTTCTTTTTCCGCACCAGAGCCCGTCGTCCTTCGGGGTGTCGAATCCGATCCTCCGGAGGCGCTCAAGTTGCTTTCGGGTGATGTGGTCCAGCTCACAACGGTTTCGGCGCAGACACAGGTGTTCGACGGCCTGATCGTCGATGCGATGGGTCAGCTCCACGTGCCGTTGGCGGGCGACATTCTGGTCGGGGGCAAGACGCTCTCCGAGGCCGAGAAGGCGGTCGAGAAGGGCCTTCGGCGGTACGACCGGTTTGCTCGGGCGAATCTGATCATCACCGAGCTCAACGGCCACTCCGCGACTGTCGTGGGGGCGGCGCAGACGCCGGGTCGGTTCGAGGCGCGCCCCGGTATGCGCTTGGCCGACCTGCTTGCACTGGCCGGCGGCCCTGCCCTGGCCGAAGTCCACCGGGTACCGACTTTGTTGGGTAGTCTGGAGCTGGCCCGCCTCGTCCGAGACGGAGAGGCGGTCCCCGTCAGCGTGGAGCTGGCCAGACAGGGCGACCCAAAGCACAACATTCGCATCCGCCCTGGCGATCAGCTCTACATTCCGCCCGTCACCGACCGGCTGATCATGGTGTTGGGAGAAGTCGCGATACCGCAGCCCATGCCATACCGGACGGGCCTTCGTTTGACGGAGGTGCTGGCGGTCGCAGGGGGGATCGTCAGCGAGCGTGGCGACCGTAAAGACATTCGCATCGTCCGGGGGTCTCTGCGCGAACCACAAATCTATACGACCAACCTGAAAGCGCTGATGAGTGGCAAGGCCACGGACGTCGAGCTCGCCCCAGGCGACATCGTGTACGTGACCAAGGCCTGGTACGCGAGCGCATCTGACGTGCTCAACGCGCTGTCACCCATCCTCTCGCTCGCGAATTCCGTTGCGATCCTTGCCCTCGCCGGCGCCGTTGGCACCAGGTAGATGCGCCAGCCACTCTTCAAACGCTTGCTCGGTGCGCACATAGAGACCGAGGAGGTCGATCCACATTCGGTCGACGCCGGGCTTCTGAAGGCCGAGCATGAGGCGATCGCTGGTGCCGCGCAGACGCGCATCGAGCAGTTCACCGCCGGCCGCGTTTGCAGCCGGATTGCGCTTGGCCGCTTCGGCGTTGCTGCGACGACGCCCATCCCCCGGGGCGAAGATCGAGCGCCGGTTTGGCCGCCAGGTTTCGTCGGTAGCATTTCGCACACGGACATATGGTGCGCAGCCGCAGTGGCTCGAGTCGAGGATGTTCGATCGATCGGAATCGATTTGGAACCCGCGACACCCTTGAAGGAGTCGCTGTGGCGAAGGGTCTGCACTCCGAAGGAGCGAGACTGGTTGCATGACCTTCCTACGCCGGGCCTCACTAGCAAGATCCTCTTCAGCGCCAAGGAGTCGGTCTACAAGTGCCAGTATCCAATCACCACCAAGTTCCTCGGGTTCCACGCCGTCGAGCTCGAGATTGATGACGGTTCCTTCCGAGCGGTCTTCCAGCAGGAAGCCGGCGAGTTCAAGCCTGGTGACGTGATGTCGGGCCGGTACCTCGTGGAGGACGGGCTCGTGGCCACCGCATGTGAGCTACCTTTATGAGGGGGGAGGATCTCACGGTCGTCATCGATGTTCCACGGGGCAGCTTCATCAAACGCGGGGACGACGGCGTCCTCGACTTCGTTTCACCAATCCCTTGCCCATTCAACTACGGTCACGTGCCGGGTACGCTGGCGGAAGATGGTGACGCCCTCGACGCTGTGGTGCTCGGGCCGAGGTTGTCCCTCAGGAGCACCGCCAAGGTCGTTACTAGAGCGCGGGTCGACTTCATCGACGCCGGGCGCTCTGATCCCAAGTGGGTCTGCGCGGACGCCCCATTGAGTGGCTTCCAACGGCTCCAGGTAGCCGGGTTCTTTCGCTGCTACGCCGTTGCAAAGGGCTTGATCAACCGGATTCGCGGGAAGCGGGGGCCGACGCGGTACCTCGGCTGGCTCTAGTCCCTCCTGTCGTGCAGACTCCTTCACTCGCTTGCGTGAGTCGATCGACATACGGGTCCTGTCGTCCGTCGCGTCAGTAGATGCGGACGCATGGGACCAATTGGTCGGCGAAGACGACCCGTTCGTCGAACATGCCTTCCTGTCATTGCTGGAAGAAAGCGGGTCCGTCGGACGCGACTCGGGGTGGGAGCCGACGCACGTCACTGCATGGCGCGATGAGCGATTGGTGGGCGCGTTGCCCCTTTATCTAAAGAGCCACAGTTATGGCGAGTACATCTTCGACTGGGGATGGGCCGACGCCGCGTCTCGACTGGGTCTCAGCTACTACCCCAAGCTCGTGGCCATGGTGCCGGTGACACCCGTGACGGGACGACGGTTCCTCTTCGCAGCCGACGAGGATCCCGCTGAGCTCGTACGGAGACTGATCGACGGTTGCTTCGACGTCGCAGAGTCGACCAGGGCTTCGTCGATCCACCTCCTCTTCCTGAGCCCGGAGGAACAGGAGTGGGTGGATCGCGACGGCCGGTTGATGAAGCGCCTCTCTCTTCAGTTCCACTGGCGAAACGCGGGATACGATGAGTTCGAGGATTTCGTGGGCGAGTTCCGCTCGTCCATGCGTAAAAAGTTACGAAAGGAACGGCGTGTTGCCGCCGAAACCAATCTTTGCATCGAGGAGCTCCGCGGCGACGACCTGAGCGTCGCGGACTGGCGAGCGCTCGAGCGCCTCTATAGCGCGACCTGCGGCCGCAAGGGCTCGTACCCTTACTTGACCCCCGAGTTCTTCGAGCTCGCACCATCGACCCTCGGCGACTCCCCACTCGTGTTCGCCGCGAGGGACGAAGGCCGCATCGTTGCTGCCTCGATCAATTTTGCAAAGGGCGGGCACCTTTACGGCCGTTATTGGGGCGCAACGCAAAGACACGGCATGCTTCATTTCGAGCTCTGTTACTATCGGCTCATCGAGTACGCCATCGACCATCGTATGCGCCGCTTCGAAGCTGGCGCGCAGGGTACGCACAAGCTGCGACGTGGTTTGATGCCTGTTCCGATCCATAGCGCGCACTGGATTCGCCACCCCGTGCTCGGGCAAGCCGTTGCCGATTTTCTGCCGCGGGAAGCCTTCTCGGTGCAGCAGCAGATTCGCGAGCTCAGTGATCACGGTCCCTTCCGGCGCAACGACGACGGAGAAGGAGTGAGGCCCCAAGCCTCCAGATGACCCTGCTCTTCGTCTACGTCGGGATCGCGCTCGGTGTGTCGTTCTTCTGCTCGATCCTCGAGGCAGCGCTCCTGAGCATCACCCCGTCCTACCTCGCCAAGCTCGAGCAGGACCGTCCCAAGGTGGGCGCGCGGCTGCGCGCGCTCAAGTCGCACGTCGACCGGCCCCTTGCTGCGATCCTGAGCCTCAATACCATCGCGCACACCGTTGGTGCTGCTGGTGTCGGCGCCGAAGCGCAGCGCCTGTGGGGTTCGCAGGTCCTGGCCATCACCTCTGCGATTTTGACGCTACTGATCCTCTTTCTCTCGGAGATCATTCCCAAGACGCTAGGCGCGATGCACTGGCGCCGTTTGACCGGGTTCATTTCGACTGTCTTGCCGCCGCTGATTCTGGCCCTGCTTCCGCTGGTCTGGCTTGCCGAGGTGGTTACCGGTTTCATGAAACGTCGGCGGGACGCCGAGACGTTCTCTCGCGAAGAATTCGCTGCGCTGGCGCGCGTTGGCGCAGAGCAGGGTGTGTTCGATGAATCGGAGATGAGAATCCTTCGCAATCTGTTTCTCTTCGGTTCGCTGCGCACGAGAGACATCATGACGCCGCGCACGGTGATGTTTTCGCTTGAAGAGAACACGACGGTACGGGATGCCATCGACGAGCGCGGCTCCATGATTTTCTCGCGAATCCCGATTTGGAAGGGAACCCTGGACCAGGTGACCGGATACATCTTGAAAGACCAGCTGTTGCTACGCGCTGCACGTGATGAGCTCGACGTGCCACTTCGTTCTTTCGCGCGAGAAGCGTTGATCGTGCCCGATACCGTTCCACTGCCTGCCCTCTTCGAGAGGTTCCTCGACAATCGTGAACACATCGCCGTGGTCGTCGACGAATACGGGGGTGTCGATGGCGTCGTCACGATGGAAGATGTTCTCGAGACGCTCATCGGGCTTGAAATCGTCGACGAGATGGACTCGGTCAAGGACATGCGCGCGATGGCCCGCGCCAAGTGGGAAGCCCGCGCCAAACACATCCAGAGCGATCCGCCCGCCCGACCAAAGCCAGTGGACCCCGCTCAGGGCTCATGAGGGCTTCGCTCACAGGCACTGGTCTTCCTAGGTCGAGCCTCGAACGATGGATATACGCTCTCAAGCCGGCGAGCTGGCCGAAGCTGCTCGTGCCAGCACTCTTCGGGCAGGCCCTCGGTGTGAGCCATGCGGCGGGGCTCGACTTGCAGGCGCTCTGCTGGGGGCTCGCCTTCACGGTGCTCGGGCTCGGCTTCATCGTCCTGGTGAACGATTGGGGCGATCGCGACGTCGACGCGATCAAGCGGAAGATGTTCCCGGACGGGTGCTCCCCGAAGACGATTCCGGATCGGATCCTCGACGCGCGTGCGGTCGGAATCGCAGGCCTCCTCTTTGGGGGCGCTGCCCTGCTCGTTGCCGCCGGCGCGGAGTTGGCACTACAGCGGCCGGTCGCGTTCGAAGCGGGGCTCCTATGCATGGTGGTTTTCATGACCTACACGCTGCCGCCGATCCGGTTGAATTACCGGGGTGGAGGGGAGCTCTTGGAGATGCTCGGCGTCGGCGCGGCGCTCCCGCTCTACAACGTCTACTTGCAGGCGGGCGCCATCGTTCCGCGAGCCTGGCCCTGGGTCGCGGGGTTCTCGGTGTTGAGCCTCGCTGGAGGGATTGCGAGCGGGCTTTCCGACGAGGAGAGCGATCGCGCCGGGGGGAAGCGCACCGTCGCGTCCATCTACGGGAACGCCCCTGCGCGCAGGCTGACCGAAGCGTCCATGTTGCTAGGGGCCGGAATCTGGGTCGCCGCTTCCTTTTTGAGGCCGGAGTCGGTTCCCATCTGGGCCGTCGTGCCCGCCGTGGCGATCGTGGTCTGGAACTTCGTCGCCATGCGGAAGGTCAGCAACACCGCCGTCACCAACGCGTTTCGAGCGCAGAGCGCTTACAAACGCTTCCTTCATCGAGCGATTTGGCATAGTACGACGGTGGTCTCAGTGCTGCTGTGGCTACGACCGAGTTTGGCATGACCGCCCACGCGATAAACGACACGAAGACTCCCCTGGCGGAAGTGGAAGCTAGGATCCGTCAGAGTCCCCGGGGCGCGTTGACGCTCGACCCCAGTCGCTCGACCGCGACCCCGCTGACCCATGTCGTCTCCGAGTTGACCGACTCGCACCAGTCATCACACCTGGCGGCCGCGGCGGCGAAGGTCGCAGAAGCCCAGCTGCAGAGCTTTCCCGAAAATCTGTTCTGGGATTTCGACTTCTACCTGGCGTCGATTCACCGCAATGCTTCGGAAGCGCCGGACTACGCGAGCTACCTGGAACGCGTCGCGCGCATCACCGTCGGTCTCATGCGGGTCTACGGCCAACAGTCGGTGATTAGGTTTCGGTACGTGCACGACTTCATGTACGGGTTTGATTGGGCGCGCTGGGTTCGCCGTCATCCTGGAACGCGTGAGAGGCTCGAGCCTTTTGGGCTCGACTTTCTTCGACAGACCGAGAGCCGGGGCCGAGACATTCTCGCCCTCATCGAGGCCGACGATGACTGGTATCCGAGGCTCGCCGATGGGGTTCCGCGAAACCCGTTTCCATTTTCGCGTGAGCCTGAAGGCGAGCTTCCCCTCTAGCGGTTGCTCGCCGAGAGAGGGTGTGTGCCAGTCGAGGCGTGGCGGTTCGACGCTCGACCCGACTCGAGTCGAGACTTCGACGCGCTTCGCGAAGACGCGGCCACGTCCCTAGGGTTGGGCCGCTAGAGCTTCACAATCATTGCGAGCATCCAGAGCACGATCAACAGGTTGAGGGCGATGCTGGACCACCAGGCGGCACGGAACGGGTCCTCGGCGCGCGCGCCTATCAGCAAAGGCAGTAGCGGCGTGATCGCCACGAAAGCTTTGGCTGGCACCGAGACCCAAGGCGTCCAAAGGAATACACCGAATGCAGCGAACGCAATCCCCGCAGATGCGAAGCGGCGCGCGGACGGCATGCCGTGCCGAACAGGCCATGTCTTCTTGTGAGCGCGCGTGTCGTCCTCGACGTCAGGAAGGGCGGTCAGGACGTTGCTGCAGACGCCGAGGAGCGCGGCAGGCCAAATGACCCATCCTGGCGCGAACACTTCTTCGGCTTGCAGATAGTAGCCGAGGGAAGGGAGCCCGATACCTACTCCGATGCCCTGCAGGAGCTCGCCCCCGCCGCGATAACTCAAGCGCACCGGCTTGAAGCTGTAGAGCCACATCAGCAGGAGTGCGGCGAGTCCATAGAAGGGTGTCCAGGTGCGTCCGAGAAGAGTCAGCGCGCAGGAGTAGAGCAGAAGTAGGATGGCTGCTGCTCGAGCCGCGCGCTCCACCTGCAGCGGTGTGAGCTTGCCTTCCGGGATGACGCCGGACCCGCCAGAGAGCACCGTTCGTCGTCCACTGTCCGCTTCATGGTCCGCGAAGTCGTTGGCAAATATTACGAACAGATGATCCAACACGCCCCACAGCAGCGCCGCTGCGAACCACGACCAACTGAAGCCTCCGGTGACGTGCCATGCGGCCACCTGTCCGAGAATCAGTGGCACGGCGATGTTGATGTGCGCGAGCGGCCGCGACGCTTGAATCCAGCTCGTCATACCGGTCACGTCCCTCGATATCACGTTTCGATCCTGCTAGGTGTCCAGGGTGCACGCGCCCAGTCGGGAACCCCTCACGCGGCCAGTCCAGTTCTTCACCGGAAAGGGCGGAGTGGGCAAATCCACCGTTCTCGGGGCTCTTGCCAAGGCAGCCGCGCGAGCGGGAAAGCGCCCGCTGATCGTCGAGCTAGGGATTCACACCTCGTCGTCGCAGTTATTTCACGGCCCGGACGTCGGCTACGAACCGGCGGAGGTCGCCCCGGGCGTGCATGCGACGCGGGTTCAGTTCGAGCCGGCGCTGGTCGACTACATCACGTCGCGTCTCAAGCTCCGTCCGATCGCGACTCTGATCGCCAAGAATAGCTCGCTGCGGCGCCTGTTCATGGCTGCTCCCGGAGTGGACGAGATCGTGACCCTGCACCGCGTGGCGCAGCTCGCCGCCGATGAACGCTGGGGCCCCATCTTGGTCGACCTCGAATCGACTGGGCACGCGCTGATGTTCTTCGATCTCCCCGGCGTCCTCGAAGTTTTCCTTAAAGACGGCCCCCTTCGCCAAGTGCTCGATAGCGCGACCGAGCTCGTCCGCGATCCGCAGCGATGCGCGGTCCACATCGTCACGGTGCCCGAGCCGCTGGCCGTCAATGAAACCATCCAACTTTACGAACGGCTCCGCGAGCGGGAGGACCTTCACCTTGGTTGCCTGTTCATCAACCGCATTCCGCATGTTTGGCTCGACGATGAAGAGCTACGGTTGGTGAAAGGCGAGCTCGAAGGCGCCAGCGCCGGCCAACCTTGGGCCCCGGTTCTGGCGCTTGCCGAGTATCTGGCAGAGCGGCGGCGGACTGCCGACAAGTGTCTGCGTGGGCTTCGTCGGGATATCGACCTGCCAACGATGACGTTCGATGCACACGAGGAGGATAGCTCCGCGATCATCGAATCGTTGTCCAAGACGATTGAACGAGCGGAGGGCTGGTGATCGAGCTTCCCGGCGATTGTAGGCTTGCGTTTTGTGTCGGTGTCGGCGGCGTGGGCAAAACGACGTTCGCGGCCGCGCTGGGGCTTCGGGAGGCGCTGAGGGGGAGGTCGGTCTTGGTGCTGACCGCCGATCCGGCACGGCGATTGGCTGACGCGCTGGGCATGCGCGGTTTGCGCAACGCTCCTTCCAGTATACGGCTGCCGGCGCACTCAGCTGGTGGTGAGCTACATGCGGCGATGTTGGAGACGAAAGCAAGCGCGGACGAGATCATCCGACGCGCTGCAGACGACGAAGCGAGGGCGCAGCGTGTCCTCGACAACCGAATCTACCAAGCGTTCTCGAGCACACTTGCGCGGTCTCACGCGTACGCGGCGATGGAGCGGGTCCACGAGACGGTGCACGATCCGGGCTACGACCTCATCGTCGTCGATACGCCGCCCGCCCAGAGCTCGGTCGAGATCTTGGATGCTCCAGCGCGCTTGGTGCGATTTCTCGATCAGCGCGTGGTTCGCTGGTTTCTCCAAGCCTCGGATGATTCTCCGCAGCTACGCGGCGGCGCGATCGCTCGGATGCTGTTGCGAACCGTTGCAGGGGATTCCTTGGTCTCGGCCCTCACGGAGTTCCTAACCGAGATGGCCTTTCTTCGAGAGGGGTTTGCCGAGCGGGCCCGGGACGTCCATGACCTGATGAGGTCCTCGAGCACGAGCTTCGTGCTCGTTTCGTCGGCGGACTCGGTAGGGATTGAGGCGGCCAAGTCGGTCGCCGCCGAGGTCGTGGGCAGGGATTTCGAGCTTGCGCACGTGGTTTTCAATCGGGCGTTCATTCCGGAGATCGACCGGGCCGGTCATGCCCCGGTCGCCTATCCGAACAGGCTTGCCGCGCTTGCCCCGAAGCTCGAGCGGATGCGTGCGCTTCTCACGGCGGAGGAAGAGCGGAAGCGCGGGAATATGGTCGCGTTCTGCAAGGAGCATGGGGTCAGGGCCTACTCGCTCCCCGAGGCGACTCGTCCTCTCGGCGATACGTCGGCCTTGGCCGCCTGGATCGAGCAGGGACGCCTGGTGCGTGCCCTCGCGTAGCGTGGACCCGCTCTTTCATGCAATCCTGCCGCTCATCGAGAGGCTTCATGCAACATATCATCAAACACGATCTCAGTCCGGAGCTGGCAAGGAAGGCCGCGGAGAAAGCCGCGGAGCACTACACTGCGAAGTGGGAGAAGTACGACGCAAAGACGACCTGGCTGAGTGACACCCACGCCGAGATCAGCTTCCGCGTAAAAGGCGTGAACGTCGCTGCCACCATCGACATGCAGCCGGGACAAGCCGTCATCGACATGCAGAAGGTCCCGCTTCTTCTCCGCCCATTCAGGAACATGGCCCTCGATGTCGTGCAAAAGGTCATGGAGAAGTGGATCGACAGGGCGAAGAACGGGGAGCTTGGATGACGGCCTCCGATCTGCGAATCGGAGTCCTGGGGGCGGCGCGCATCGCCCCGATGGCACTGATTCGACCAGCTCGGGACACCGTCGGCGTATCGGTGACCGCCGTCGCTGCTCGCGATCGAGCCGAAAAATTCGCCAGGAAGCACGGCATCGAGAAGATCCACGATGACTACGACTCGCTTCTTGCGGATTCCGACATCGACGCGATCTACAACCCGTTGCCCAACAGTCTCCACGCGGAATGGACGCTGCGTGCGCTCGACGCCGGGAAGCATGTGCTTTGCGAGAAGCCCTTCACATCGAACGCGTCCGAGGCGGAGCGAGTGCACCAGGCCGCGGAGCGAAGTGATCGCGTCGTCATGGAGGCCTTCCACTATAGGTATCATCCGCTTGCGCAGCGTTTGCGAGATCTCGTTGCGTCCGGGGTGCTCGGAAAACCGCGTTTCATCGAAACATGGATGTGCATTCCTCTTCCGGTCCCTGGGGATATTCGTTACCGGCTCGATCTAGCGGGCGGCGCGACGATGGACACCGGTTGCTATGCCATTCACGTCGTGCGGACGATCGCCGGAGAAGAGCCGGTCGTAGTTTCGGCCCGTGCAAAGCTGGCCTCGAAAGGGGTCGATCGCGCGATGGAAGCCGATGTCCGCTTTCCGAGCGGAGCCGAAGGTAGAATCAATTGCTCATTGTGGTCGTGGAAGCTCGCCAAGATCGCTGCTGTCGTGAAGCTCGATGGCGGCAAGATCCGAGTGCTCAACCCCATCGTCCCGCAGTTCTTTCACAGCTTGAAGTGGCGCAAGACCGGCGACTCGTGGACGAAAGAGAAGTTCCCGAAGAAGCCCACGTACGTGTATCAGCTGGAAGCCTTCCGAGACGCCGTCGTCGACGGAAAGCCGTTCCCGACGACGACGGTCGAGGCGGTAAAAAACATGAAGGTCGTGGACGCGATCTATCGAGCTGCGGGAATGGAGCCTCGTTGAGGCTCGAGGTTTGAGCCCCAAGCCCCAAGCCTAGCGTCTACGCGCTTACGAATTGTTTCAGCGCTGCGTCCCCATGTACGTTGCGCAGCTTGCGGAGGGCTAGGGCTTGCAGCTGACGGATGCGTTCTCGGCTGAGCCCAAATTCGCGGCCGATCTCAGCGAGCGTGTGCGACTCTTTCTCCCCGATGCCGAAGCGCATGCGGATGATGCGCTGCTCGCGCGGATTCAGAGTGTCGAGTGCCCTGAGCACCGACTTTGAAAGGTCCTCGTCAATCACCGAATCCATCGGGGTGCCAGCCTCGTCGTCGGCGATCAAGTCGCGGAGCTCGCTGTTGCCGTCGTTGCCGACCGGCATCTCCAGCGAAACGGTGTCGCGCGAGATCATCAGCAGATTTGCCACCTGGTCGGGTGGAAGCTTCATACGGGTTGCGATCTCCACTGGGGAGGGCTCACGTCCGAACTCAGCGGTGAGCTTACGTGTCATGCCGGTGACCTTGGTAAGGAGCTCACAGGCGTGGACCGGAATACGGATCGTGCGAGCTTGGTCGGTCGTGGCACGGGCCATCGACTGACGGATCCACCATGAAGCGTAAGTCGAGAGCTTGTAGCCCCGACGGTAGTCGAACTTATCGATAGCGCGCATCAGGCCCATGTTGCCTTCCTGGATCAAGTCCATGAAGGGTAGGCCGCGCTTGAGATACTTTTTCGCGATGGCGACGACCAGCCGCAGATTGGCTTCGACCATCTCGGCCTTCGCGCGTTCCACGTCGGCGTCGGCGGCGGAAACGGTCTTGTGCAGCTTGCGGAGCTGATTTGCTGAGAGACTAGAGTCAGCCTCCGCCTTCTTGCGAGCCGCGGACCCCTCCTCGCACGACTGCACGTAGGACTCGAGGACGCAAAGCACAGCCTCGAAGCTCGAATCAATGACCGCCTCACGCACCGCCAGCTCACCGGCAACAACGCGCTCGCGCACCTCGGTTATTTCGTCGAGGTGGAATTCTTGCTCGACCACCGCGTCGAAAATGATCTGACGACCTTTCTCGATCTGGCGCGCGAGCTCTACTTCGCCCTCTCGCGTGAGGAGGCTCACAGCGCCCATCCAATCGAGATAGGTTTGCACTGGCTCCGCGCTGAGGAGATTGGTCTTGTCAGACGCCTTCGCCGCGCGTCGCCGATCCGCTTTTCGGTTCCTGCCCTGGTTGACGGTCACCTCGACCCCAGCCGCATCGAGCCGCCGAATGAACTTCCGAACGGTTCCCTGAGTCGCCCCAATCTTTGCGACGACCTGAGACGCTTCGTTGTAGGTGATCCAGCCGCGTGCTTTCACGGCGTCGATCACTTCGTTCATTATTCCAATATCGCTAGACGTTTTCACTGACATTGCTAGTTCTCCGCTGTGTCTAAGCGTGTGGTACCATCGTACTGGAAAATTAGCAACCATATGATCAAAAAAATGTAGTTATACTGTGAACAGAACATCACTATGAGGCATCTCACCCTGCCCGGGAGCCGAAAAGACCTTTGCTTTTGGGCCCTTGACTGCGGTAGGGCTGCGCGATGCCAGGCTTTGACGGATATGATTCGCACGATGCCCTGGGCCTCGCGGAGCTGGTGCGAGGCGGCCAGGTCAGCAGCGCCGAGCTCGTTGAGGAATGCATTTCGCGGATCGAGCGGATGAACCCCCAGCTCAACTCGGTCGTGTTCGAGCTCTTCGAAGCCGCACGCACGCGGTCTAGGGCGGACCTCCCGGATGGCCCGTTTGCCGGCGTCCCTTTCCTCATCAAGGACCTCATTCAGCGCATCCCAGGTGTCCCGACGCAAGAGGGCTCGATGTTCTTCAAGGGTTGGACGCCCACTGACGAGACCAACCTCTATAGGCGCTGGCTCGATGCCGGGATCGTCCCGGTGGCGAAGACCGCGACGTCCGAGCTAGGCCTTCTGCCGGTCGTCGAGACGAAGCTCCACGGGGTGACCCGCAATCCGTGGATGCTGGGCCGAACTCCAGGTGGTTCGAGTGGTGGCTCGGGTGCGAGCGTCGCTACGGGTCTGGCGCCGATGGCATCGGGCGGAGACGGAGGTGGATCGATCCGTATTCCTGCATCGTGTTGTGGCTTGTTTGGTCACAAGCCGTCCCGGGCTCGCAACCCCTCGGGTCCCATCGCGAGCGAGCACTGGTCCGGTTACGTGTCGGAGCACGTGTTGACGCGCACCGTACGCGACAGCGCCGCGATGCTCGACGCGACACACGGTCCGGAGGATACCGCGCCGTACTACGCGGCGCCGATCGAAGGAACCTTCTTGTCAGCCACCGAGAGTGACCCAAGGCCCTTGCGCATTGCGTTTCACAGCGATCCCGCGCTACCCGCCACTGTGCATCCGGATTGTAGGGCTGCACTGGAAGATGCGGCGCGGCTATGCGCGGAGCTAGGGCATCACGTCGAGGAAGTTGCGCCAAGGCATGACACCATAGCGCTTGGACGCGCATTCCTGATCGTGATTGGAGCAAACGTCGCCGCAGAGATTCGCGAAGGTGAACGGACCAGAAACCAGCGCGCGACGTCGAAAGATTTTCAGCTCACGACCTGGGTCACTCAGATGCTGGGAAAGGCTGTGAGCGGACAAGACTTCTTGGTTGCGCTTCGGGCACTGCAAACCGAAGCGCGCCGGCTCGTCGGCGTCTATCGGGACTACGACCTCGTGCTCACGCCCACGTTGGGAACCCCGCCGGCGCGGATCGGGGAGCTCGATCCACAGGGAGCCGACCTCATCGCACAAAAGGTCATCGCTGCGCTGGGCTGGAGTGCCCCGCTCAGCAGCACGAAGCTCATCGACCAAGCCGCGCAAAGCACGTTTTCGTTCATACCGTTTACGCCGGTCGCGAATTTCACGGGGCAGCCGTCGATGTCGGTGCCCTTGCACTGGAACGCGGAAGGGCTTCCTATCGGCGTGATGTTCACCGGGCGCCCCGCCGAGGAAACGCTGATGTTTTCCCTGGCGGCTCAACTCGAGCGTGCGCGCCCGTGGCGGGAGCGGCGCCCTCCGATCTATGCGGGGCAGAAAAATAGCCTGTAATTTCAGCCTGATTGAGCTGATTGAACCCTCATTCATTTTTTGGTTGCCCCGAGCTGTGGGCAGCCTCTAGGATTCCCCGGCATGTCCGAACAGCGTTATCCCGTCCTGCGTTCAAAGGCCGATACGAAGTCCGAGACGTACCAGGCCAATCGTGAGGGCAATCTTGCGGCGCTCGAAGTGCTGAGCCAAGCGCTTGCCAAGGCCAACAGTGGAGGCGGCGAGAAATACGTGAGCCGACATCTCGCGCGCGGCCGCATCTTGCCGCGGCAACGCATCGAGATGCTCCTCGATCGCGACAGCTTCTTCTTGGAGATCGCGTCGCTTGCAGGGCACGAGATGAAAGGAGAGGTGACCGGCACGGCGGTCGTCGGTGGTGTGGGTCTCGTCAGTGGCGTCGAGTGCTGCGTGCTCGCCAGCGAGGCGACGGTGAAGGGTGGGGCGATTACCCCCATCAGCATGTTGAAGACGGGGCGTCTTGCGGAGATCTGCGAGCAGAACCGCTTGCCCGGGATCAGCTGCATCGAATCCGCCGGCGCCGATCTGCCGAAGCAGGATCAGATCTTCGTTCCCGGTGGCGCAGGGTTCCGTCATCTCACGCAGCGCTCCGAACAGAAGATCCCAACCATCTGTCTCGTTTTCGGAAGCTCGACCGCCGGCGGCGCCTACGTGCCCGGTATGAGCGACTACGTGGTGATGGTGAAAGGGCAGGCCCAGGTCTACCTTGCCGGGCCTCCTCTGGTGAAGATGGCCACTGGCGAAGAGGCTGGTCACGAAGAGCTCGGCGGCGCCGAAATGCACTCCACGATCAGTGGCGTCTCCGACTACCTTGCCGAGGACGAGATGGACGCGATTCGGCTCGGACGAGAGATCATCGCGCATCTCGAATGGGAAAAGCGCGGCAGGCTTCGGCCCCGCCCCGTGGAGGCGCCGCTCTACGACTCCGAGGAGCTCCTGGGGATCGCGTCTTCCGACGTGCGCGTCCCCTTCGACCAACGCGAAGTGATCTCCCGGATCGTCGATGGCTCTCGCTTCAGCGAATTCAGCCGCTTTACGGAAAGACGATGCTCTGTGGCTGGGCGCACATTCACGGCTTCCCCGTCGGCATCATCGCCAACAACGGCACGATCTTCAGTGACAGCGCCAACAAGGGCGCGCAGTTCATCCAGCTATGCAACAGCAGTAACGTTCCCCTGCTGTTCCTCCAAAACACGACCGGCTTCATGGTCGGAAAGCAGTACGAACAGGACGGGATCATCAAGAACGGCGCCAAGATGATCAATGCCCTGTCCAACAGCACCGTTCCGGCGATCACCATCATGACCGGTTCGAGCTACGGCGCGGGCAACTATGCAATGAGCGGCCGCTCGTATCGGCCGCGCTTTCTCTTTACGTGGCCCAATCACAAGATTGCGGTCATGGGCGGCAAGCAGCTTGCGGGTGTGCTCGACATCATTCAGCGAGGCGCCGCTAAGAAGAAAGGCATCGAGGTCGACGAAAAGATGCTTGAGCTCGCCAAGATGATGACCGAGAAGCAGATCGAGGATCAGTCGACGGCGCTCTACGCGACCGCCCGGGTTTGGGACGACGGCATCATCGACCCGCGCGACACGCGCACAGTGATCGCGATCTCCCTGTCCGCCGCGTACAACGCTCCCGTAGAAGGGACCACATCATGGGGCGTCTTTCGCCACTAGGGAGCAAGCGGGCGTTGACCAGCACGATTCAGAAGATTCTCGTCGCCAACCGTGGCGAAATCGCCCGTCGGATCATGCGGACTTGCCGCAAGATGGGCATTGCGACCGTGGCCGTTTATTCCGAGGCAGACGCCGACATGCCGTTCGTTGCGGAGGCCGATGAAGCGATTCTCTTGGGTCCGGCTCCAAGCAGCGAAAGCTATCTGCGCATCGACAAGATCATTGAAGCCGCGGCTCTGACGAATAGCGACGCCATCCATCCCGGCTACGGCTTCTTAGCGGAGAACGCGGCTTTTGCGGAGGCTTGCGGCGAGGCTGGCGTGATCTTCATCGGGCCCACGCCCGACGCGATTCGTTCGATGGGCTCGAAGCGCGAAGCCAAGGCGCTGGTGGAGAAGGCCGGGGTTCCGGTGATTCCGGGCTACGACGGGTCAAGTCAAGATCCGAAGGTTCTGGCGAAAGAGGCGGTCAAAGTCGGTTTCCCCGTTCTGCTCAAGGCAAGCGCAGGCGGCGGCGGTAAGGGCATGAAGCTCGTTCGCGAAGAGGCAGAGCTCCCCGATGCGATCGCGTCTGCTGTGCGCGAGGGCCAGAGCTACTTTGGCGACGGCACGCTGCTGGTGGAGAAGTACATCGACAACCCGCGTCACGTCGAGATCCAGATTCTCGGTGACAGCCACGGCAACTTGATTCATCTCAACGAACGAGAGTGCTCGATCCAGCGCCGGCACCAGAAGATCATCGAAGAGACGCCTTCCCCTGCGCTCGATACGGCGCTTCGGAACGAGATGGGCGAGGCCGCGGTCTTGTGTGGCAAGACGATTGGCTACCAGAACGCGGGCACGGTCGAGTTCATTCTCGCGCCCGACCGGAGCTTCTATTTCCTCGAGGTCAACACGCGCCTTCAGGTTGAGCATCCGGTTACCGAATATGTCACGGGGCTCGACTTGGTCGAAGAGCAGATCTTGATCGCACAAGGTGAGGCGCTTCGCATCTCACAGGAAGCGGTCCGCTTCGAAGGCGCTGCCATCGAGGTTCGCCTCTATGCCGAGGATCCGGCTGCTGGTTTCCTTCCGCAAAGCGGCAAGGTCGTCGACTGGGACCTGCCGTCTGCGCAAGGATTGCGGGTCGACAGCGGCGTCGAGGCCGGTAGCGAGGTCAGCATCCACTACGATCCGATGCTCGCGAAGATCATCACATCCGGTGAGAGCCGCCCGCTCGCGCTTCAGCGGATGCGGCGCGCGCTGCGCTCGCTGAGTGTGCAGGGTGTGGCGACCAATCGGGAGTTCTTGCTCCGCGTCCTCGAGCACCCGGCGTTCATTGCGGGGGAGATCGACACGCACTTCATCGATCGGCACCTACAAGAGGAGCTGGGCGAAGGACTTGCCGAATCCGACGTGCAGCGTGCAGCGATCGCGGCGACGCTTGCCCAGCAGCAACAGCGGGACCGCAAGCGAGTTCTCGTGCCCAGCGTCCCATCGGGCTGGCGAAACAACTATCACACGCCGCAATCGGTCGAATATGCCGTGGGTGAACACGAGGTCCGCGTCGAATATCGCCACCTCGGCGACCACCGGTTTACCGTCTGGACCGGGGAGGACCAGCGCGACGTTCGAGTAGTTTCTTGGGAGCCGCCAGAGCTGACCCTCGAGGAGGGTTCGCACCGCTGGCACGCGCGCATCACCTTCGACGGTGACCGGACGTACGTCCATACCTCCTACTTCAGCATCGGCCTGCGGCGCATGCCCCGCTTTCCGGACAAGTCACGAGTGATTCCCGCCGGTGCCTGCGTTGCGCCGATGCCCGGCAAAGTCGTCGAGCTACGCGTCGCGGAGGGCGACACGGTTCAGGCGGGCCAGGTGCTCTTGATCATGGAGGCGATGAAGATGGAGCACACCGTGACCGCGCCGCAAGCTGGCACCGTGGCCCAGGTCAGCGTGACCGCGGGCGATCAAGTCGACGCCGACGCTTTACTGATCGTCGTTACTGACGCCTAGGCCGCGTCGAGCTCCGCGATCATCTGGTCGCCGCTCAGCTGACTCGCCGAAGCGCCCCCGAAGTAGTCCATCAGGCCAGCCCGATCGTAATGCGGTTTGATCCGGTCGCTCATCAAGCCGATCTCACGGAGGTTGGGGACGAGCCGCTTGAACATCACCTGCCGGAACAGGGCGAACCCTGGCGAGGCTGTGACGAACGCAGCCCATTCCTTGCGCGTCATCTTGTGCTCGAACCACTCCTCGTACACTTCGAACGACAGGAAGCGGTTGCGCATCAGCAGGGCCACCTCGAAGGCCCAATCCTCGCGCTCCTGGCGCTCGCTTTCGCTGAGCTCGTATCGGAAATGGTCGCGAAGAGCGAGCACGCCGTAGTGCACGTGCCGCGCCTCGTCTTGAATCACCATCTTCAGGAGCTCCTTGAGGAGGGGCTCTTTCGTCATTTGATACATCGTCCCGAACGCGCCGAGGGCGAGGCCTTCGACCATGATCTGCATCCCGAGGAATTTCACGTCCCACCGCGAGTCTTGGATGAGGGAATCGATGATGACTGACAGGTTGTCGTTGATCTGATAGAGCTTGTTCATCTTCGTATCGAGGTAGCGATGGAACACCTCGACGTGACGGCCCTCGTCCATGACCTGCGTTGCGCCGTAGAGCTTGCCATCGAAGAACTGCACCGCTTCGGTCACCTGCGCCGCCGCAAAGAGCGCGCCCTGCTCACCATGCAGGAACTGGCTCAGCATCCAGGACGCCATGCTCGAGTTGAGGCGTCGCTCCTCGAGGTTCGTCAATCGGATGCCGCTGGCACGGAGGGCGTCGAAGTCCATGAACTCGCGCGATAGGATCTGCTTCTCAGGATTCTCCGGGTCGACATCGATATGCCAGGGAAGGTCGTCGCCGTTCCACTGCTGCTCTTTCGCACGCGTGTAGAGCTCGCGCATTTCCGGGTGATCGTTCGGATACGTCCAGTCGAAGTACACCTTGGGGTGCGAAGGCATCAGCGTCGGGGCGCCCTGGTGGCCTCGTTGAAGGATCGAACCACGCACCGCAGACGGCGCCAGCGACCGCAGCACCTTGGCGTTGCTGGTTTGCGTCATCAATTGGACGGCTTCGCCGTAAGGCTCGGCGCGACGGCGAATCTCCTGGGGCAGGTTGTCGAGGACTTTGTCACTGATCATGGCCGGTTCCTTCCTTAGAGCACGTTGGCGAAGAATTCGCGAATCTTGGTTGAGTGCAATCGCATGATGTAGCGATCGAGGATGGGAACGACCTCCTCGATCATGATGGCGACCTTTTCGGGCGGTAGCTCTGAAAGTCGCGAAGAAATTAAGCGCACCTCCTCGTTGAGGAGGGTGGTAATGGCATCCTGATAAAGCGCCATGTCTTCGACCTGAAAGCCGAGGTCTGGCGTAAAGCCCAAAGAACGGACCTGTCCGAACACTTCGAAGATCCAAACGTCAGCCGCTGCGATTCGGAGCGAACCGTTCGACCGAGCGCCACCGACCAAGCCGAGCTCGAACGCGCGTTCGACGTCTTCGGGGTCGATGCCTGTCTTGTCGGCGATCTGTGCGGGCGTGAGCGTCGGGCCTCGGTCTTCGCTCGTCTTGAGCGATTCGGCGAGGCGTTCCTTTACGCCGGCGAGAAACGCGTGTTGGCGCGCCGAGAACACGCCCTCTTCACCGTCGAACAGCGCCTTGATCGCCTTCAAGGGAAGGAATCGTTCATGCTGGAGCTTCTTGATCAGATGCAGCCGCTCGAGATGTTCTTTGCTGTACCAGGCCATGTTTCGGCCTGTCTTGTGCCCCGGCGGGAGAAGTTTCTGTTGAATGTAGAAGTGAATCGCTTGGCGCGGCAGGCCTGTGGCTTCGCAGAGGTCCTTCATGCGGTAGCGCCAATGCTCTTCATCCGGGCTTACGGCTTGTGCGAGCGCCGTCATACTCCCTCCACTTCAATCTTGCTCTGCGTCAGCGGACGGCCGACGCAGGTCAGCACGTAGCCTTGCTCCCGCTCCGCGCGGCTGAGGCAGTTTGGCTCCTCCATTTGAATCTCGCCTTCGCCACGACGAACGCGGCAAGCACCGCAGCCACCCATGGCGCATGAAAACGGCATGTCGATGCCGGCCGCGAGCGCGGCTTCGAGGATCGTCTGCCCGGGCTCGACTTGGATGCCCTGGTCGTGACCCGCAACGGAGATGACCACGAGCTCGGTCTTGTCGCTGCCCATGTCACCGGAGCGATCCTCGGGGCGTGTGAAACGCTCTTCGGCGATTCGATTGGCGCCGACCCCGCGTTGCCGGAGGACCTCGTCCGCCGCTTCCATCATGGGTGTTGGCCCACACACGAAGTAGCGCACGAGCCCGTCGTCTTGGATGCTCAGCGCTTCGAGGCGTGCTGCGAGCACGTCGCCGCTGAGAAGCCCTGTGCCCGACGACCAGTCCTCAGGGGGATGCTCGAGCACGTGATCGACCCGCAACCGTTCTCCAAACTCTTCGCACAGCGCTGCCAAGCGATCTCTGAATATCACGTCGTCCCAGCCGCGGTTGCCGTAGATCAGGGTCACCCTGCTGCCGCCCTCCAAACGGAGCACGGTTTCCAGAATGCTCATGATCGGGGTGATGCCGCTCCCACCGGCGATCATCACCAGGTGCCGTTCGTTGACCGCTTGCGGCTCGACGGTGAAGTTCCCGGAGGGGCCCAAGATCTCGAGCTCGTTACCTTCTTGGACGGTGTCGTTCAAGTAGTTACTCACCCGCCCGTCTTCGATCCGCTTCACGGTGATGTGCACCGGGACGTCAGGGAGACACGCGCTTGCCAGGGAGTAAGCGCGTCGCAAGCGCTCGCCGTCGATCGTGACGTCGACGCTCAGGAACTGACCTGGTCGGAACTCGAGGGGCGAGCCGTCCGCCTCGGTCAGGTAGATCGAAACCGCGTCGTTGGTTTCGCGAACCACGTTCACCACGTTCACCGGTCGCGCCATGTTCGGCGTCTTGCCCGGCAGCGAGACCACGGCGCCAGCGGTCGATCGCGGACGCTCGATCAAGGGGGGAGGGTTCTTGCCCAGGATCAGGCGGTCGCGAAGCAAGCGCACGTCGCGCTGAGCGGTGCGGACTTTTTCAGCGATGCCGCGTGGCAGTAGGTTCAGCGGATCGACCTCGCTAAGCGGAGTCGGTACCTCCATGTCGTTGAGGAGGGGTACGGGTGATTTGCCGCTCGTCCGGTCGATGATCATTTGCGCGTCGAGGCGAGCCTGCTCGATCCACGGCGTGAGCGCGTTCGGTAAGACGTGTGCGGCAAGTGATGCGGCTGCATCGAATCGCCCCGCGCGGCGGCGACGGTAATTGCCCTCCATGAAAAGGAAAATGCCGAATTTGAGAGAAAGTGTCAAGTGTGACTAGACACTTTACTCACAGTGTGCGCTAAGGTGGACGAATCAAGTGATTTCGAGCTCTTTCATTGCGGCCGCATAATCCCCGAAGGTGCTATCTGAGGTCGGTGACGACTGCGGCTTGGGAATTCCCGCTGACCCTGCCTCGCAACGCATTCACGGCGCGCGAGGTCCCACGTGCAGGAGACATCTGGCGCCTGTGCCAGGACGTGGCGACGCTCGCCTCGATCAGTGCCGGCTGGCCGCCGTCGCGCTTCCGTGTCGAGGACGTCGCGTTCATCGTCTACAAAATGACCCTCCTGCACGAGGCTGAAACCGCTTACGGCTCCGTGCTCGACACGCAGACGTGGGTATCCCGATTCCGCCGCCGGACGCTTTGCACCCGTGAGGTGCGCATTCGTACGGCTGGGCAGCGGGTCGCCGCTGCAACGCAAGAGTGGGTTCACGTCGACGGCAGCACGCTCAAACCCAAACAGAGTTCGGTCGAGGCGGCCGCGGCGTTTCCGGAGACCGAGCTAGGGCCGTCGGTGGTCATGCCATCTTTCGACGAGCTGCCCGGCACCGAGGACGAGTTCTGCTTCGACATGTGGCAGACCTGGTCCGACCCATTAGCGCACGCCAACCACCCTGCGTACATCGACTGGTGTGATGAAGCGACGAGTCGGCGAATGGTCGCTTCGGGCCTCGACCCGGTGCGGCTTCGGCCCGTCGCCGAGCAGGTGACCTTTCGGAGCTCCGTCTTGCCCGGTGAGCGCGTGACTGTTCGGACCAAGCGCGCTGGCGTGATCGGACGCGACGCAGTCGTCCTGAAGCATCACTTGGAAACCGAGCGAGGTCCTGCCGCCGATGTGATCAGCGTACGAGCCCTCGCGGAGGGAAGCGGCGAGGCGCTCATCTCGGCTTGGGGCTGAGCGATGCGCGAGCGTTCTCCAAGCGGCACGTCGTTCCTGGTTTCGTTCGCACGTGGCCTCGGGGTCGACGATCAGGTGCTCGATCCCGTCGCGGCCGACCTGTTGCCGTCGTGGCTTGGCCAGATGGCGGCAGCGCCGCGTCGCCTTGGCGGCGCTGGGGCGTTCTATCGGTGGGCGGTGCGCGCCACGAGCGTCGGGCTCATCGACCACATGGTGCTGCGAACCAAGGCGATCGATGCACATCTCGCTTCGGCTCTGCAATCGGGGATCGACCAGCTCGTGATTCTGGGAGCGGGGCTCGATGCGCGTGCGTGGCGCTTGCCTGCGTTGGAGAATACGACCGTGTTCGAGATCGACCACCCTGCGACTCAGCAGTACAAGCAGAAGCGGATCGGCAGAAGGACTGCGCGTGCCGACATTCGCTACGTGGCGGTCGATTTCGAGAAAGAGCGATTTTCGGAAGGGCTCGAACGAGCGGGGTTTCGTTCGACTGATCGGAGCGTCTGGATCTGGGAAGGCGTTGCGATGTATCTACCGCTGGGCGCAATTCACGATACGCTTCAACAGCTAACATCACTCGCAGCCGCCGGGAGCGAGCTTGCGATGACGTATCGCGTGCCTGACATGCTCCCGTTCGGCGCCTTTGGGCGCGCGGCGATTCCCGTGATGTTCAAGGCGGCCGGTGAGCCACTCAAAAGCACCCTCGAACCCCGCGAGCTCGTGTCCACGGTCGCGCCGGACTGGGATGTCGTCTACGACGAGAACGCCCGGGGGTGGCAGAAGCTCACCGGCTCGCTTGCCAATCCGTCTCGCAGCTTCCTCTCCGAGCGGCTGGCGATTGCGAAGCGGAGGGATTGACCGATGTGCACGATCATCGTTCGCCACCAGATGGATGACTGGTGTTCCACGATCATTGCGTCGAACCGCGACGAGTTCTACGACCGCGCGGCCTCTGGGCCGACGGTATTGCGCTCGAGACCGCTCATCGTTGGGGGACGCGACGAGCGAGGAGGCGGGACCTGGTTCGGGCTCACACGCGACGGTCTTTTTGTCGGGCTCACCAATCAACGGAACTTCGGCGCGCGCGACGACTCGCTTCGCTCGCGTGGTGGGCTGGTGCTCGAAGCGCTCGGCGAGGGGTCGCTCGAAGGCGTGAAGCACTACCTGAGCCGAATCGAGCCCGCCAGCTACAATGAGTTCAACATGATCTTTGGAGACGGGGCGCGTGTATGCGCCGCATACGGGAGACGAGACGCGCGAGAAGTCGAGCTCGAGATGCTCGGGGACGGCGTTCACGTGCTTTGCAACGATCGCCTCGGCTCAGCCGCGTTCCCGAAGGCGTTTAGGGCGCGCGCGCGAGTCATGTCGATTCCCCCCGGTACCTGGCCGCGCATCAAAGAGCGGCTCATCGAAGTGCTCTCGGATGGCTCGCTTCCCGACCCCTCGGACGTTCCGCCTCTTCCGGCCGGTGCGCCATTCGATCAGGAGGTCGCACGTCACCTCCAGGCGATCTGCGTGAAGACTCCGGTGTACGGCACCGTCTCGTCGACGATCGCAGCGGTGAGCCCCGGTCGCGTTGAGCAGTACCAGTTTTCGCAGGGCCCACCATCCGAGAATGGCTTCGAAGACATGGTCCATCTCACGCGAGGCGCTCGGTGAGCGCGCTCACCGCGTCGGCAGCGGCTCTTAGATTCTGCGATCGTGTGCATGAACGGCGAGTCCATTGGCGCGCCAGCGCCGTGGG
>PVMK01128418.1_pt1 | contig 24288 bp, 18 predicted proteins | sample 1853481 | NCBI WGS metagenome assembly PVMK01 (sample SAMN08533507, study PRJNA380276) | Marine sediment metagenome, whole genome shotgun sequencing project.
GCACATTCTTAGGATCGTAGGCTGGCTCCGCCAGCACCGTCGCCCGATGGCGCTCGGCCAATATTTCTATCTCGAAAGTTGATCCCGGAGAAGCGAATTGGGGATCCACAAAAGCAAAGGCCAGGCTTTTTTTAACCGTGAACCCATATCCTCCTGACGTCGTCACCCCAATGACCTTCTCATCGGCGAAGAGTGGCTCGCCACCACGAACGTCAGCATCTCCGGCCGCCACCTCAATATATACCAATCTGGTCTGTATCCCTTCTGTTTTTCGCCGCAACAACGCCTGACGTCCCACAAAATCATCTTTGTCAAATTTCACAAAGCGTTCCATGCCCGCCTCGATCATGGTGATCTCGTTGGTAAGCTCCACTCCCCAACCCGCATAGGCTTTCTCCAAACGCAAACCGTTCACAGCGTAACTGCCGAAATCGACGATGCCGTACCTTTCACCTTCGGCCCACAGGACATCGTATACCTGCTCAAGCTGGGCCATCGGCAGGTGCAGCTCCCAACCTAACTCGCCGACGTAGTTGATTCGAAGAGCGCGCATGGGGACACCTGCCAAGTTGATTTCCTTACCGGTGAGCCAGGGAAAACGATCGTTGCTCAAATCTGCATCGCTAATTTTTTCGAGCAAATCGCGTGAACGCGGCCCGACCACTATCAGAACACCATAATCGTCGGTGACATTGGTTATGATGACCTTTTCATCTTCTCGTTTACCTTGTCTGAGCAAGTCGAAATCGCGCAACTCAGCCACCGCGGCCGAAAGCAAGTAAAAGCGGTCATCAGCCAGACGCGTTATGGTGAATTCGCCCTCGATTCGGCCCCTTTCGTTTAAGGCATGAGCCAGGACGATCCCACCCTTACGGCGAGCCACACGATTGGCAAACAGCCGGTTAAGAAACGCTTCCGCATCGGCACCGCTAACGTCATATTTGGCGAAGCTGGATAGATCCCTCACGCCCACCCGTTCCCGGACCGCCCGGCACTCAGCGGCGACAATATCAAAAATATTATTTCGCCGGAATCCGTACTCTTCCCGGATCCCATCCAAGGAAAACCATTTAGGGCGTTCCCAGCCGAACGCTTCCATATGAACACAGCCCTTACCCTTAAGTTTGTTGTACAAGGGTGAGGTGCGAGCGGGCCGGCCGGCCGGCCGTTCTTCACCCGGCAAATGCAGGACGTACATGTACTTATAACTTTGGTGCGCCTTGGCTCTGTTGTACTCTTGGCCTGAAAATGCACCAAAGCGTCGCGGATCGACACGGACCATATTAATCTCGGTTTCTCCATGAACCATCAGTTGGGCCAGGTATTTGCCGGCGCCGGCTCCTTGAGCGATACCGATGCTGGCGCCACAACTGAGCCAGAAATTGCGCAGCCCGGGCGCCGGTCCAAGCAGTGGATTGTGGTCTGGTGAACGGGGGCTGGCCCCATTCACGACGCGGATAATGCCGGCATCAGCGAAAATCGGCATGCGCTCCATGACCCGTTCCAGCCCGGGCATGATCGGATCATACTCCGGGGCGAACAGTTCATTCTCGGCCGTCCAGGCCTGTCCGCCACTTTCTAACCAGGCTTCACGCCAGTTACTGCGTTCGTAGATACCGATCAAACCGGATTTCTGTTCCTGGCGATAGTAGGCGTTGCTGTAGGGATCGCGCATGACCGGTATCTCCTGGTCGCGATCGACGAACTCTTGAATCGGTTCGGTGACCAGGTATTGGTGTTTAAGGTTAATGATGGGAATGTTGAGGCCAACCCAGGCTCCAATCCGGGCGGCGTAACAGCCGCCCGCGTTGACCACATGTTCGCAGGTGATGTTGCCCTGCTCGGTGACAACTTGCCACTCACCATTGGCCAGTTGATTGATGCCAGTCACCCGGTTGTAGCGGACGATGGTGGCGCCCAGGTTTCGAGCGGCGATAGCCATGGCGTTACAACATCCGGCCGGGTCGACGTGGCCATCATCCAGCGTCCAGGCCCCGGCGATGACCCCGGTGGTATCGAGGAAGGGATTGAGTCTTTTTATCTCTTCAGGGCTGATGATCTGCATACGGAAGCCGACATTGGCGGCAATGCCTTTCACAAGCCGGAAGTAATCGAGCTCTTCCGGCCTGGTAGCCAGGCGGATACCGCCACAACCGTGCCAACTCGTAGCCTGGCCGGTCATCTCCTCCAACTTGGGATAGAGAGTATTGCTGTAGTGGTGGATCTTGGCCATGTTGTAGTCGGCGATGAAACTGGGGCACTGGCCGGCCGCATGCCAGGTGGAACCGGAGGTCAATTCCCCTTTCTCGACAAGGATACAATCCTCCCCCCAACCCTCCGCGGCTAAATGATACAGTAAGCCAACCCCCATCATGCCGCCGCCGATGATGACGACTCTCGCGTGGGATTTCATATGGGCCTCGCTATTGCCAATCTTTTATGATCTGACGAGCGGCGTTTCTGCCGTTGATGCCGGTCATACCGCCACCAGGGTGAGTAGCAGCGCTGCAAAGATAAAGGCCCTCTATTGGAGCCCGATATTGAGCGTAGCCTGGAACGGGTCGCATCCATAGGAATTGGTCCAAAGTCATTTCGCCGTGAGCCAGGTTGCCCTCAGGCAGATTAAAAACAGTTTCCATATCCAAAGGTGTAATAATCTGGTAATCCTGTACACATTGGGGAAAGTCAGGAGCGTATTCGGACAGGGTATCGACAACCAGTTGTCTTAGCGCATCACGCAATTCGTTCCAATTTCCTTGCCGCAAGTGGTAGGGCATGTACTTCACTGTGACAGACATGAGATGTTTGCCTTCAGGGGCAAGAGACGAATCGGTCAGGGTGGGTATCTGCAGATCAAGATAGGGCCGCTCCGAATAGTGGCCATATTTCACGGGATCGAACGCTTTTTGCAGATAGGTCATGGAGGGAGCGATCTGCACGTGACCGCAGAGGCGTTGTTCCCCATCTCCATTTGCGGCCGTGAACTCAGGTACTTTATCTAGGGTAAAGTGTACTCGAGCCATGGTGCCGCGATACTTGATATTCTGCACATGTTTCACAAATTTGTGATCCAAATAATAGGGTTCTACTAACTTTAAAAATGTGGTGCGCATGTCCACTGCCGAAACCACGGCCGCCGCTGAAAACCGCTCTCCATTGGCCAACTCAACGCCCGTAGCCTGACCAGCTTGGGTGATGATCCGGGTCACTTCGCTGTTGGTCAGGATTTCCGCGCCAAAGCTCCTGGCAGACTCTGCCAGGGCCTGGGTCAAAGTGCCCAGGCCGCCTTTCACCTGCCCGCCGGAACGGAACAGCCCGCTGTTGCTTCCGGACCAGTTGTAGAGTAAGAGGTAGGCTGTGCCTGCTTCCTGTGGCCCCCAGGAAATGTCTTTCACGGCCGAAGCCGCGATCGCCCCTTTGACTATGTCCGACTCGAACCACTCATTGAGCAAGTCGGCTATTGACATGGGCATAATGCGAATCATCCGGGTGATGTTTTTGCGGCCCAGACTCCGTACCGGTGTGGTGATGTCGCGCAGCGCCAGCATATCGCGTAAACCCACGTCCGGCAGATCAGGCGGGGTCATGTTTTTTAACCCGGTAATGACCTGGCTAAATTTGCCCATCTGCTCAATGAATCTCGGGTACTTCTCCGCATCGGCCGCGGAGAATTTGGCAATCTCCTGAGCAGTGCGCCGGGTATCATGCCAGATGGTGAGCTGAGTTCCGTCTGGTTGGGGGGCGAAGATGAGCGGGTCGGCGGGTAAAAATTGTAAACCATGCTGTCTCAGGTTTAGATCAGCGATGATATCTGGCGAGAAGGCGCCTGCGCCATCGGCCAGGGTGGAAAATCTGTAGCCGGGTAGCAGTTCTTCGGTAACGGCTGTGCCGCCGACTATCCCTCTCCGTTCCAGAAGTAGCACATTAAGCCCGGCTTTGGCCAGATAGGCGGCCGTTACCAGTCCATTGTGTCCGCCGCCAACCAGGATCACATCATAATCCGACTGTTGGGCCTTGATTGACAATGCCGGTTTAGGTTCCTCGGCTGCAGCCCGTGGTTTTTCATCCTGACCTGTCCGCTGCCGGGCAAAATCCCTCAACGACAGGCCGCCCTCTCGTAACCGGGCTCGCGTTTCACGGCCCTTTTTAGGCGACAATAGCAAGGCAATCCCAGCGCCAATGGCCGCACCAACTGCCAGGGCGGCGACTATCGTTTTTCGTCCTTCTTTTTCCTTGGCCATCTCAGTCTCCTATCTACAACACCGCTGCATTGCTGCGCCCCTTTAACGCGATATCAAATCCCGTCTTTCATGATCTCCAAGGCCGCCAGTCGCCCCGGTCCACCCGTGATTCCGCCCCCTGGATGGGTGCCGGACCCACATTGGTAGTAGTTGCGGATGGGCGTGCGGTATTTGGCCCAACCCGGGGCTGGCCGCAGGAAGAATAATTGGTCCAGCGTGAGTTCACCGTGGAAGATGTTTCCTGCGGTCATGCCAGTTACATCTTCAATATCCCATGGCGTCAGAACTTGTTTGTGTAGAATCAACTCTTTGATGTTGGGTGCAAATTCGGCTAACGTATTAATGACGGCATCACCGAAGGCTTCCCGTTGCTGATCGCGGTTGCCATGAGCGGGCATATTGTAGGAAGCGTATTGGACGAATATGGACATGACATGCTTTCCCGGCGGGGCCATTGAGGGGTCAAAGGTCGTGGGGATGACCATTTCCAAAAATGGCCGATTCGAGAAATCATCGTATTTGGCGTCATCGTACGCCTTTTCCAAGTAATCTGTGCTGGGCGCAATGAACAATGTGCTGTGCATCAACGATTTATCTTTCATTGCCGGGAAGTCCGGCAAACCATCCAGCGCCAGATTCACCTTACCGGATGAGCCCCGGAATTTGAAATTATCGATGGTCTCAACCAAATCTGAGGGAAGTTCCTTTTCATCCACCAGTGTGCGAAATGTCACCCTGGGATCGCAGCCAGAGATGATACTCCTGGCATATATCTCATCTCCGTTTTCCAGGGCTACGCCCACTGCCTGCCCATTCTTAATGATGACTTGGGTCACCGGTGCATTACAGCGAATTTCCGCGCCAAAGCTACGGGCTGCGCTGGCAATCGCCTCACTCACCATTCCTGTGCCACCTTTTTGCGATCCCCAGGCGCTGAAGGCTCCATCCAATTCGCCCATGAAATGGTGTAGAAGCACGTAAGCTGTACCAGGCGATTTGATTCCTAGCATTGTGCCGATGATGCCACTAGTGGATAGTAAAGCTTTGAATACATCTGTCTCGAACCACTCGCTAACGAAGTCGTAGGCACTCATGGTCATGATCTTGGTGAGCCAGTGAAAGTATTCTTTACCAATGGAATTCAGGTGCTTGCCCAGGTCGCGCAAAGTACGCAGGTCATTCAGGCCAGGCGAGGCCAGATCGGGCGGGATCATGCCCAAGATCGGCTTCACAGCGTAGGCCATGGCGTACATCACATTATTGAACTCTTCAACCTTATCGGCGTCCCTGATGGAATGACGCCTGACCTCTTCGAGGGAGCTGGCTTCGTCAGAATAGGAAGCGAAATAGTTTCCATCCTCCATGGGTACGAAGGAGCCGTCGCTCGGGATCAGGTGCAGGCCGTGTTTGGATAGCTCCAGCTCCTGGATCACTTCCGGCCGCAACAAGCTAACCACGTAGGAGTAGACGGTGTATTTGAATCCGGGGAAGATCTCCTCGGTCACGGCCGCACCACCAAGCAAATAGCGGCGCTCTAAAACCAACACCTTGCGCCCGGCCTTGGCCAGGTAGGCTGCAGCGGTCAGGCCATTATGCCCGCCACCAATGATTATCGCGTCATACTTCATTGTCATCGAAGCACCTCACCTATTTGTCGTGCGGCGCGGAGACCGCTGGCTAATGCGCCTTCCATCGTGCCGGACTCTACGGCCGTATGCTCACCGGCAAAGAATAGCCGGCCGACCGGTAAAGATAAAAAGGGGATCAAATCCGTCGCCTTATTGTCAAAGGCCGAATAGCAGCCACGGGTCCACTCATCTTGTGACCAGTCGACCATTATCGGATCACCCATAATGTCCAGGTCGGGGTTAGCTGATTGAAGCTTGTTTAACCAGATCGACGGGTCGTAACTGTTTGTAGCCAGCTTCTGTTGGGCTTGTTTAGAGCCACAGAAGGCGGTCACGGCCGATCTTGGGACACCCCCTTCCCCATTGCCAGTCCAGCACCAATAAGGCACCTCTACATCCTGGATAGCGCGAAGAGGCGGTGGGGTTCGTGTGCCTAGCGCCAGTTTTGCCGCTATTCCCATGGGGACAGACGAAATAGCTTTGATAGTAGCCTGGGGGAGGACTGGGCTAAATTGTAGTTCCGTCAATTGTTTGACTGGCATGGCCAGTATCAGGGCATCTGCCTCGAATTTAAAGTCGCCCTGAGCGGTCTCGCCTTTGATGGAAGTGCCACCTGGGTTATTGGTAATGGCCGTAACCACATGTCCCAGACGTACATCAGGCACATGAGCTGCCATCGCGTTCGCCAATGACTGGTTGCCTGTGGCAACCCGGTAAAAGTTACCGCTTTCGCCAAGACTATAATCGCCTATCATGCGCAGTGCGATATTGTGTAGATCCGCACCATACGAACTTTGCAATCGGCCATGTAAGAGTGACGCTTGTGGTTCGTTCAAAGGTAAATCGTCAAGAAATTCACCTATTGTGGATTGTGAAATGATCGCTTTGTCCATCGCTGCCAGGGTTTCGACCGCGATATGATGCGCTTTGCGTTGGTCATTACGAGAGACAGTCGACCCGTTCACCACCTCCCTAATCCTAAAATCAACCCCTAATTGAACCAGGTGTAGGTTAAAGCGCTTGGCCATCCTGAGCACAGTATGATCGCCGGAGGAAATCCATTCGCCGCCCAGCTCCACAATGGCGCCATTAGGCAATTCTTTTGACCAGACCCGGCCGCCTACACGCTGCCGTGCTTCCAGCACAGTGACAGAAAAGCCACGGTTGAATAGTTCATACGCTGCCGCCAGGCCGGCAAAACCTGCGCCGACGACAGCAATGTGGGTCTTCGTATTCATCCGCGAGCCATCTTTCGTGGCGGGTTGAAAAAGGGCATCTCGACCACCATCGCCCGGGCCTCTTTGCGCTGGGCATCTATGGTCACTTCCATATCTACCTTTGTGCCCAACCGGGCAAAGCGAGGCTTGAGCCGGACTATGGCAATGTATTTCTTGAGCATCGGCGACCAGGTACCACTGGTCGCTTTACCAATTTGACGCCCGCCAGAATAAACGGGTACCGCTTCATTCCAGGATTGATATGGCAAATGAAGCGGCATCCCAAATTCGGCAAAAATGGCTTCAAGGGATTTCAAGTCTATTTCTAAACCTATCGTTTTCCAGGCCGGACCACGGGCCAACTCGCGTTTTAGCGCCCGCTGGCCGACGAAAAACTCTTTATTCAGGCTGACAGTCCAATCCAGGCCCAGTTCAAACGGGGAGGATTTTTGAAATTCATAAAGCACCTTTTTGGAGGAGTGGAAGTCCACTTCAGCGAGTAACAACCCGGCTTCGATACGGGCCATGCCCAGGGCGTATTCACCAAACGGCCGTAACCGGTAAGCTTGACCGGCTTCAAACAATTCATCCCACAATTGCACAGCCTGGTGCGGCTCAACCCAGAGTTCATATCCCAGGTCGCCCGTATAACCCGTGCGGGAAACAGCAACCGGGATGCCGGCCAGCTTCGTATTGATGATGCTGAAGTAAGGTAACTGGTCAAACTCAGCCTCCGAAAGTGCTTTGAGTAACTCGCCTGAATAGGGGCCTTGTAGAGCCAGAACAGCTAAGGCCTCGGTCACATCCTCAACGGTCACATCCAGGCCAATGGCGTTATCTTCCAGCCAATAGAGCGTCGGGGCGGCGGCCGTCAGGCGAAAGACCTGCTCTTCGATTCGGGCCAGGACACCGTCGTCAATAATTTTGCCCTCATCGTCGCACCAAGGTGTGTACAGGCAACGGCCGGCAGCATAACGGGAGACATCCTGGGTGACAATCCGGTTCATCAGTTTCAGCGCATCCGGTCCATGTATATGATATTTATACAGCGGTGAAGAATCGAATACTGCACAAGCAGTGCGAATGGCCAGATATTCTTGCGTATGATCCATTTCATACGTATTGGCCGTAAGCCAGCCAGACCACTCGGCCCAGCTATAACTGTCGCACAATAATGATGTTCGTGGGTAAAAGGGTGTTGGTTTCATTCAATCTTCCTCCCGCTAAGCTGGCCCTGGTGTGAACGAGAAAAATATCCTAGCTTTCTCCTTGGGGAAACGAGGTTAGGTCGGGCCAACCACAAATACCTTATCCCCACGCCGGACCACGGCCGTTTCCTGACCATCGCCCAACACCAATAGGAAGCCGCGCCGCCCATTACCGAGGAATTGCAGCGTGTCTTTCAGCTTCTCCGCCGGCAGATCTTGATGCTGGCTTTGGTTGGCAAAGTGACTGAACTCCCGGCAAGGTGTGGCGAATTTTACCAGGTCCAACAGCGCCATATGACCAGTGTCCTGGTTCTCTATGGCCATGCGTCGGTCGAGGTCTTCCGGCCAGACCTCTTCCTCATAGTCGATGATGATGTTTTCACCGGCGATGCCGTCCACCATATGCTCCCCGAAGCGGCCGCGCATGGCCTCATAGTGAGCGGTGAAGCCGATGCATATCAGGTCGTCGTTATCGTAGGCCTTATCAGGGTGGGAAATGTGATGGATGTCGAGAACATGCTCGCCTTGAGGTGTTGTGGCCTCGATACCCAACGATGTGATGAGTAAGCGGTCTACCTCCAACCGCCGGGAAGCATCGTAAAATTTTCCCGCTGGCGTCTCGATTATCAATCCGGACGGTTGTACCTGCACCAATTTTATGCAGCCTAGTTCTCGCAATGTCTCGGCTATAATTTTACCTCCTGTGTGTCCAAACTGTTTGTTCAAACGAAGAAAAGTGAATGCCGACGGTCTCCAGGACCTGTAGGGTAGCCGCTTTGATCTGGCTTATTGTTTGGCGCTGAGCACATCTGCCCGAACCTGATGTTGAATCGGTTTTATTTTCGTCATTTCCCTAATTCCAGGGCCTTCACAATTTCATCCCGATGCTCAACATCATGTTCGGTCATCATCTTTACCAAATAGGCAATTGTGCCTCGCTCATCACCCCAGGGATAGAGTAGATCGCCAGGAAATTGATCAAGGGGGATCTCCTCAACAGCCCGCATAAAATCTTCGCGGGCCTGTTCCCACTCTTCAATAATTTGTTGTGCGCTCATTTCTTGTTGTTCCAGAACGGTCTGTTCGTTGAAATTTGTCTCATCCAGGTTGGGAATGGCATATTCATTCCCAAGGCGGTAGGCATCCAAGGATTTTTCCACCTGGCGATCCCAGGTCGCTATATGGCCGATGATGTCCCTGATTCGCCAGCCTGAGTCTGGATGGACGCCCATTTCTAGATCGATGCCCTCTATCGTCGCTTGAATCGCAGAATGCGTCTGGATCAGAAGTTCAATCAGTTGCCTTTTATCTTCGAGGATCATATCAATCACTCCTTTTGGGGCAACGCCGAATCCGATCGTGGGACCCGTCTCCTTGCCGCCAATTCAGACCTTATCTTCCGGCATACTCTGGGTTAACACGGTTTTTGCCCCGTGGGCCACTTTGTATGTATGCAGGATGAAAGAAGTTTGGGCTCGCTGCACACCGGCAACCTGAAGCAATTGGTCTTTGAGAAAGACGGCTAAATGTTGCCGGTCGCGGCAAAACACTTCAACGATCAAGTCGTATTCGCCAGCAACCATTATCAGGTAACTCACTTCTGGCATAGAGGCGATTTCCGCGGCCGCCTTTTCCAATTGAGGTGGCTGAATTGAAACCCCGATAATGGCCGGGGCGTTGTATCCCGTGCGGTGGGGATCAAGGACACCTATGATCTGGATGGTCTTGTCCTGGAGAAGCTTGGCCACACGATTACGCACTGTTCCCTCAGTCACATCCAGGGCTTTGGCGATCTCTGTGTAACGCATTCGGCCATCTTCTTGTAGGAAGGCAACAATTGAACGATCTAGTTCATCCATAATCTTAACTTGCAAATTTGCGATTGTTCAGTATTATACTGACATTATCTACGATTATCAAATAATATATTTATTTGATTGCGAATTTCGCAGATTGTGGGACAGGTTCCCAATATGGATGTATCTGGACGAGTCGCTACCAGAAAGAGATCCCCTAAGATAATTGTTTTTTAGCGGTTACCGTATTCGCACCAAGGAGAGGTTCAAAATGCCACAACATGGAGCCAAATCACATGAGTTCTTTGAACGCGCGCTAAAAGTAATTCCCTACGGAGTCAACTCAAATTTTCGTTATTCGGGTGATGATCAGACCCTCGTCGTAGCCGACGCTCGTGATGGCTACGTCTTCGATTTTGATGGAAAACGGTACATTGATTATCGTCTTGGTTATGGTCCTGTCATCCTGGGGCACGCAGACCCATTCGTGAACGGCCGGGTCAAAGAAGCGATCGATCATGGTCTAACCTTCGCCGCCACCCAGCGGTATGAGGTAAAGGTCGCCGAAAGAATTGTTGACATGTGTCCCGGCGTCGAGATGGTGCGCCTGTCAAACACCGGCTCTGAATGTACCATGCATGCCATCCGATTGGCGCGGGGTCACACCGGTCGGGACGTGGTGCTGAAATTTGAGGGTTGCTACCATGGCGCACATGATTACGTCCTCTGGACGACAGCCGGGGGTAATCTAAAGAAAGTGGGCGATCGTCAACATCCCCGGGCCTACAAACAAAGCATCGGCATCCCTGAGATCATGCGAGATCTCATTCAACTATGTCCTTGGAATGACGTCGAGATTTTAGGCGACATTCTACAGAATCGCGGTGAAGAGATCGCCGCCATTATCGTGGAACCGGTCCTTGGCAATGCCGCCGCACTGATGCCGCAACCTGGTTACCTTGAATTCTTGCGCGAACAATGTGACCAGTACGGTATTGTCCTCATCTTTGACGAGGTCAAGACAGGTTTTCGTCTCGCTCCAGGGGGCGCTGGTGAATATTTTGGCGTGCTGCCTGATATTTCCACCTTTGCCAAAGCCATGGGTAATGGTTACCCCATTGCTGCTTTCGGGGGCAAAAAAGAGGTGATGATGTCTATGCGGCCTGGCAAAGTGTTCCAGGCCGGCACATATACCGGCAACGTAGTCTCTACGGCGGCCGCTGACGCCACCCTTGAATTCATCCAGAGCGGCAAGGTGTTTGAACAGTTGAACAAAGTTGGCAACCTGCTCATGGAAGGGATCCGCGAGATTCTCAATCGGCACGGAGTCCCTCATTTCGTAAACGGAACGCCGGCCATGTTCGGCATCACCTTCATGGACACCCAGCCCAGAGACTGGCGGGACTTATTTGAAGCCGATTGGGATTTATACGAGACAATCACGAACTATATGATTGAAAACGGGGTCATGCCTGATCCCGACGGATTTGAGCCATACTTCCTGTGCGTCGACCATACGGTGGAAGATGCGGCCGAAACGCTACAGGCCTTTGAAGATGGTTTAAAAATCGCTCTCAATAAGAACTAAATAAAGTAAGAATATCTAAAAAAGAGCTTTTTCACCGTGGGCGGGACCGACGCTGTTGAAAATGCCATGAAAGTGGCCCACCTAAATACGGGAAGACAGAAGATCATCACCCGCTACCGCCAAGCTCTGGCGGCGGCCGACCGTTATTGTAAAAATTGAAAGGAATAAAGAGCATGATCCCAAGAGATATTCTTTATTTGACCGATGAAGATGTCGCCCAATGCATGACGGCCCGAAAAGCAGTTCTCCTCGCCGAGAAGGGAATCAAGCCAGATGGAGCCGGGCAGGTGGCGGGGGATGAAATCGGCTAACCGGAACTGAATTCGGAGAACACAGGAGCAAAAGATGAGTAACGGCCAATTGGCGAAAAGCGCTAACGATTCATTCCCAACACAAGCGCAGGTCGTGATTATTGGCGGTGGCGTGATCGGCTGTAGCGTCGCTTATCATTTGACCAAACTTGGCTGGCGGGATGTTGTCCTGTTGGAACGAGCGCAATTGACGGCTGGAACTACCTGGCATGCGGCCGGGCTGATCACTAGCGGTGGTTTTAGGACTGAGACGTCCATCGAGATGGCCAAATACACCGTGGAGCTTTGCGGCCGGCTGGGGGATGAAACCGGCCAGGACACTGGTTTCAGGGCTATCGGTCATCTTGAGCTGGCCAACAACGCGGAAGAACTGGAGGGGGTGCGCCGGGCATTAGATTTCGGGCGCGGTTTTGGTATCGATATCGAAGAAGTTAGCCCTCTGAAATCAAGGAAATGTGGCCGCTTCTCTACACTGGAAATCTCGCCGGCGGGATCTACACACCTCAAGACGGCCGGGCCAACCCTGTGGACTTCACTATGGCCTTAGCCAAAGGAGCCAGGATGGGCGGCGCCCGTATCCTGGAAGAGAGTAAGGTTACCGGGATTAAGAAAAAAGATGGCCAGGTAACCGGCGTCATTACCAATAAAGGTGAAATCGAAGCCGAATATGTGGTCAATTGCGCGGGCATGTGGGCCCGGGAATTGGGCAAGCTGGCCGGTGTCAATGTACCCCTCCATGCGGCCGAACATTACTACTTGATCACCGAACCAATTGAAGGGATACACCGGGATCTGCCCATCGTCGAAGACGCGGCCGCTTATGCCTACTATCGCGAGGAACATGGAGGGCTCTTGCTGGGTGTATTTGAGCCGGTGGCCGGTCCCTGGGGAATGGGCGGTATTCCTGAGAATTTCACCTTCGGCAAGTTGCCGCCAGATTGGGAGCGGATGATGCCCTACCTTGAAAAGGTAATGGATCGTATCCCGGTGTCCAAGAACGCTGGCATCAAATTGCTTTTCTGCGGGCCGGAGAGCTTCACACCTGATATGGGTCCTTTGATGGGTGAAGCGCCAGAGCTAAAGAATTTCTATGTCGCCGCGGGCTTTAACTCGTTGGGCATTCTATTAGGCGGCGGCGCCGGCCAGATTATGGCCCAGTGGATAACCGATGGTTTACCGCCTGTTGACGTCAGCGAGATCAATATTGAGCGCATGTCGCGTTTTCAGAACAATCCGAACTATTTACATGATCGGACCGTGGAAGTTTTGGGTTGGATGTTTACGACCTGGCCCAACTTTCAGGCCACCAGGGCTCGTAACGTATGTAAGTCAGCGTTGCACGACCGCCTAGCTGACGCCGGGGCTTGCTTCTTTGAATATAGCGGCTGGGAGTATCCGGAATGGTTTGCCCCGGAGGGTGTGGAAGCCAAGGTCGAATACTCCTGGGGTCGACAAAATTGGTTTGAGTACGCCGCTGCCGAGCACAAAGCTGCGCGCGAAGGCGTCGTGTTGATGGATTTGACCCTCATGTCTAAAATCCTGGTCCAAGGTCGGGATGCAGAAAAATTTCTCAACCAGATTTGCGCCAACAATGTATCAGTCCCGGCCGGCCGCTGCGTTTATACCCAGTGGTTGAATGAACGCGGGATGATCGAGGCTGATCTAACAGTGACGCGCCTGGCCGAAGACAGCTACATGGTCGTTCTTTCGCCTTCCATTCACACCCACGTTGAAACCTGGCTTAAACGGCATATATCCCTTGGCGCCCATGTCTTTATCACCGATGTATCCTCAGGTTACAACATCATCACCGTCCAGGGACCAAAATCTCGCCAACTTCTAAGTGGGCTAACCAACACGGATATGTCCAATGAAGCCTTCCCCTTTCGCACCATGCGGGAGATTGATATGGGCTATGCGCTGGTCAAAGCCTTACGCCTGTCCTATGTGGGCGAATTGGGTTGGGAACTGTATGTGCCAACCGAGTTTACGCTCCACGTCTATGACCTGCTGGTGGAAGCAGGTGAAGCAGTGGGTCTGAAACATGCCGGGCTTCAGGCTTTGGATACGTTACGCCTGGAGAAGGGCTACCGTGACTATGGCAACGACATCGACAATATGGACACAGCGCTTGAGGTGGGCCTGGGTCACTTTGTGGATTTTGAAAAGCTCGGGGGGTTCATTGGCAGAGAGGCACTGTTACGCCAAAAAGAAAGCGGGATTCTGGAACAACGGCTGGTCCAGTTCCTGATAGAAGATCCAGAGCCGCTGCTGCATGGCGGCGAGACTATCATCCGCGATGGGAAGCGGGTCGGTTATATCAGGGCCGGAGGGTACGGACACACCCTTGGCGGGTCAGTTGGCCTGGGTGCAGTGGAGAACGAAGAAGGTGTGACGACTGATTTTATCAAGAGCGGCCGCTACGAGCTAGAGGTGGCCAGTGTGCGCTATCCGGCAAAGGCTTCCCTACGCCCACTGTATGATCCGCATAACAAACGGGTGCATTCCTGACTGATTGGCTGAAGGATAACTCCCTCTGCCCATTGTATGCTCTGGCTGGTGGCTAAATATAGATAAGATTCGTGAATATTTTCACATTCGTTAACAGGTTTTACTTATGACAGATGTCATCCTGGATTCAGGAAGATTGTCTCTAAACAATTCAATCACTCATGATATTCAAGACTTTCATTTTGGATCGTAACAAGGAGACAGATATGACAGAAGATGAGATTCTCGCCAAGTTAGCCAAAGCAGTAGAAGATGGCGAACCGGAGGATGCGACCGCGCTCGCCCAGCAGGCATTGGACGAGGACCTTGATCCTTTGAAATGCATCAACAAAGGGCTCACCCTCGGTATCTCTCGGGTTGGCGAGTCCTTTTCCAACGGCGACGCCTATCTGCCCGACCTCATCCTGGGTGGGGAGGCCATGAAGTCGGCCCTGGCCATCCTGGAACCGGCCTTGCTGGACAATCAGGAGCGGGAGGTGACCGGCACAGTTATCTTAGGCACGGTCAAGGGCGACCTGCATGAAATAGGCAAAACCCTGGTTGGAACCATGCTCACGGCCAACGGCTTTAAAGTTAACGACATCGGCGTCGACCAGACGGCCGAAGATTTTATCGCGGCTATCCAGGAGACAAATGCGGAACTGGTGGGTATGTCGGCCTTGTTAACCACGACCATGCGGGAACAGCAGAGAATCATTGCTGCCCTGACAGAGGCGGGCGTTCGCGACCAGGTGAAAGTCATGGTCGGTGGCGCGCCCGTAACCCAGAGTTGGGCCGATCAGATTGGCGCCGACGGCTACGCCGAAGACGCGATCAGCGCTATTGATCTGGCCTACCGTCTTATCGACGCGCCGGTTTAGCCGGCAATTCGACCCGGCGGCCGGATGCAACCTAATTTTGTGAATCCTTTCTGATTTTCTGGAGAAACGTATGTATTCCGAAACACCGGATATCAACTCCTTTGATACAAGACGAAAACAAGATGTGCTGACGCCGGCCCAAATTAAAACAGTGCAGGAGGGCACATTACACCTGTTGCAAGAAGTAGGCGTCCACTTCCCTTCACCCCGAGCGTTACAGATATTCGCCGATCATGGAGCGATTGTCGATCAAAAGACGCAGATCGTGCGTTTACCTCCCGACCTGGTGAAGAAGGCTATGTCCACCGCCCCCCGTTCTTTTATCCTGGGGGGACGAGAGGAACGATTTGATCTGACTCTGGACGGCCGTTCTTCCTATCTCTGCACTGATGGTTGTGGCGTGCATGTGGTTGATCTGGAGACACGACAACAGCGGCCGTCTTGCAAAGCCGATATCGCCATGATGGCCCGGCTGAGCGACGCCTTGCCCCTGATCAGCTTCTTCTGGCCCATGGTGAGCGCCCAGGATTACGACCGCACCGCTCCCCTGCACGAATGCCATGCCGGTCTGACGAATACGCTCAAACACGTGCGTGGTGGTACCACGACCTTCGCCCAATTGGCTCCCTATATCGTAGAAATGGCGACGGTGGTTGCCGGCAGTGAGGAAGTGCGCCGGAAAAGACCGCCCATCTGCGCCAACATCTGTACTATCGCCCCCCTATCCCAAGACCAGGACGGCATCGAGTGCGCCCTGACCTACGCCGAGGCAGGTATCCCCACCAGCTTCATGGCCATGACCACCATGGGCTCGACCGCCCCGGCCACACCACTGGGCGCATTGGTCACTGGCGATGCGGAAGTCATCAGCGCCATGGTATTGATGCAGTTGGCTTATCCCGGCGCGCCCGTCTTCCACTCTGTATTGGTCTCGCTGATGCACCCACGGACCGGCAGTTATATCAGCGACATATCTGCGCCTTTGGGCATTATGTCGACTCAGTTGGCCCACGCCTGGAATGTGCCCGCCCTGACCGGAGGCAGCGTCAGTAGTGACGCGGCCGTCATCGGCTGGCAATCAGGAACCAAGACTGGTTTTGGCTCAGCAATGGTTCCCCTTGCCAGTAGCGAGATTTGCGGCTACCTGGGCATGATGGACGGATCGATGATCTTGCGTCCAGAACAACTGCTGCTCGATCACGAGGCCTGCCAGCATGCCCTCGAACGATTTGAGGAGTTTGATTTTGACGAAGCCGACCTGGCCCTTGATGTAATTAAGGCGGTTGGGCCGCGAAGTCATTTCCTGAAGCAAAAACACACTCGTCGCCACATCCGTGATTTCCGGTTGTCCCGAATTACCGGGCAGAGAGACGATGAAGGCAACCTCCGCGATCCCCGAGATGTAGCCCTGGAAGAAGTCAAGCGGCTCAACGAGAGCCATCATCCGCAGCCGCTGCCTGAAGAAGTTTTGGCCGAACTGGACCGGATTCTCGAAGCGGCCGAACAAGAGGCGGAGAAGATCGAATGAGGGCCATTGGGATAAATTTTGGCTATACCATGCCGGCCAAATGGGAGCCACACGAAGGCACCTGGCTACAATGGCCGGGGTGCGGGTCGACACGGCCCAGGGACGGCGCTTTCTTAGGCAAGCTGGGCGGACATGTGGCCGAAGCTGTTGACTGCTGGACCCGAGCGCTGTTTCAGAACTTTGATTCACATGATTAACACACAAAGTGCTAATACAAGGAGAAAACCGTGAAAATCTTATCTCTAGGTGGCGCCGGCGCTGTTTGCCAACACGCTACCCGTGATTTGGTCACTTATTCTGACTTTGATGAGATCGTTATTGGTGAATTCAACGTGGCGGCGGCCGAGAATTTGGCGGCCGAATTTGGCGATCCACGGGTGAAGGTTTTGGAAATTAACGCCGAGAATTATGATGAAATGGTCAATGCTTTCAGAGGTTTCGACGTTATTCTCAATGGCTTGCCCTGGAAATACGATCTGGCAGTGACGAAAGCCTGCGTGGAGGCCGGCGTCAGCGGCCTGGATGTATCTACCGAGGAAGAACAATGGGATTATGACCTAATCGCCAAGGAAAAGGACATCGTCTTCATTCCTGGGGTGGGTGCGACCCCGGGCATCACCAATGCCATGGCCCGCCGTGCGGCCGATCAACTGGATGAAGTCAACGACATTGATATCAGCTTCGCCGCCTTTCGTTGCCCGGCTCCGGCTCCTGGTTTGCTCATCACCTTCCTGTGGGAATTCCATCCCAAAACTGAGTCGCGCCTCTATTATAAAGATGGCGAATACCACTGGGTAGGCCCCTTTGCCGGACTCAAAACGATGAACTTCCCCGGTCAAATTGGCGAGCAGGAAATCTGTTACATCCCCCACCCCGAGACACGCACCATGCCCAAAAGCCTTGGCGCCAAATCCGTAGCGGTGCGCGGCTGTTTTCCCCCCCACGCCATGCGCTTGGCCAAGGCGATGCTTGAATCCGGCTTGTATAGCGAGGAAAAAATCACTGTCAAGGGCATCGAGACCACGGCGTTTGAAATGATGCATGAGATATTGCTGGAACTGCCGGAGAGCAAAGAGACGCCCCTGTGGGCTTATGGCCTGGTGGTGGAAGTGTATGGCAAGAAGGACGGCCATGATCGCAAATACACCTACTGGACCCGACACCCAGGAATGGATGAGTGGGGTGGCAAAGCGGCCTATTACAAAAATATCGCCATCCCGTTGAGCATCGGTGCCCAGATGATTGCCCGGGGCGATATCGCCGTGAAGGGGGTCGTCCCGCCGGAGACGGCGATCCCGCCCCTATTGTTTTTCGAGGAACTGGGCAAACGCGGCATAGAAATCCACGAATCTGTGGAAGGGTAAGGTGGTGGTTCGGGTTCACGGGGACCTGCGATCAACTCCGTGGCCCTCTGATCTTGTCTTACTCTCGAAGGAGGATGGACGAAAGTAATGAAAGCGAATCTAGTCCTGAAAAATGGCGCCGTTTATACTGTTGACCCAGATCGCAGTTGGGCCCAGGCCATCGCCATAAGCGGCGGGAAAATCGTCTACGTCGGCTCAAACGATGGCCTTGAAGCGACTGTCGGCGCAGAGACTGTTGTCGTCGACCTTGAAGGAAAAATGGTCTTGCCCGGCTTCGTCGATGCCCACGCCCACCCTTCTTACGCGATGGACTTTGTCGGGAACATCAATCTTTATTATTTGGACTCCCTAAAAAAATATCAGCAGGCAATAGCCGAATATGCCCGAAGTCACCCCGATGCAAAAGTCATTCGGGGCAGTGGCTGGCACAATGAGCTGTTTCCCGGCCGGGGTCCAACCAAAGAAATGTTGAATGCCATCGTTCCAGACCGGCCGGTCTCCCTGGGTTCCTCTGACGGCCATTCCGTATGGGTGAACTCGGTGACCCTGGAAAGGGCTAGAATAACCAAAGATACCCCGGATCCGGAAGGTGGCCTCATTGAACGAGATCCAGAAAGTGGCGAGCCGAACGGTTGCCTCCGAGAGACCGCCATACAGTTGATAGATAGGGCGATCCCAGATTACTCAATAGCGGAGCGCAAAAACACCTTGCTGGCTTACCAGGAAATGGCTGCCCGGGCCGGCATTACCCTCTGCCACGATGCTATGCTGGAGGCTCAAAATATTGCCGCGTTCAAAGAGCTAGAGGCAAAAGATCAACTCAAAATGCGCTTTCGCGGCGCCATATGGATGAAACCGGATGAGGATACCGATCAACAATTGCAGCGTGTCCTGTATGAACGGTCAAGGAATATTCACCCTTACTTTCAGACTAATGCCGCTAAAATCTTCGTTGATGGGGTAATCGAAGGGGGTACGGCATATCTCTTCGAACCTTATGCGCACAAACCTGGCTTTCGTGGAGAACCGCTTTGGCCGCCTGATATCTTAAACGCCTTCTCTGCTGCTCTCGATGAACAAGATGTTCAGATACATGTTCATATAATCGGAGATGCAGCGGCCCGAATCACCCTGGATGCGCTTGAATACGCCCAATACATCAATGGAGTACGTGATTCACGTCACCTGATCACCCATTTACAACTTGTAGCGCCAGAGGATATTCAACGCTTTAAACAACTGGCGATCGTCGGCGTACCGCAGCCATTCTGGTTTTCGGTTGGGGATTATTATTGGGCATTAGCCCTGCCTTACCTCGGGAAAGAACGAGCCGATTCTCAATATCCTATGCGCAGTTTTATTGAAGCCGGGGTCATCATGGCCTCAGCCAGTGATTTCCCCGTTACGATCCCCTTTGATCCTTTGATTGGGATTCAGTTAGGAATAACTCGTTCAGAGATAGGCATCGAGCCCGAGGAAATATTGTGGCCCGAAGAAAAGGCGACTCTAGAGGAGATGATCGCGACTTTTACCTTTAATGGCGCTTACGCCAACTTCCTTGATAAAGAAATCGGATCGCTGGAAGTTGGTAAGCAAGCTGATATCGTCGTTTTAGATCAAAATCTGTTTAAAATCCCGGCCACTGAAATCAGTCAAACGAAAGTGCTTCTAACTTTAGTTGATGGCAATGTGGTTTTCAGTGATTCAAATTTCGAGCAGCTTATTTGATGAAGAAGGATGGTCTATTTAACAACTCAGCGTGGTTGGATTCATGATTGGGAGCAGAGCAAGGATTACCGGTCGGCGTCAACCTTTGGCAAATCCACTTTCAATTTTTAAACAAAACTGGAGAGCAACATGAGTGAAGACAGACAAACCAGCGCCATAAACGGTCCATTGCCATCCCGGGTCCAGGTCGTCATTATTGGGGGCGGCGTGATCGGATGCAGCGTCGCCTATCATCTGACCAAACTTGGCTGGCGCGATGTCGTGCTGCTGGAACGGGCACAGTTGACGGCCGGAACTACCTGGCACGCGGCCGGCATCGTCGTTAGTGGATTTTCGACCGAAACGCTCATCAATATGGCCAAATATACCCGCGACCTCTATGAACGGCTGGGCGAAGAAACTGGGCAAGATACGGGCTTCAAAGCTGTCGGCTACCTGCAAATCGCCAGTAACCTGGACCGAATGAATAGCCTACGCCGAAAGGTTGATTTCTCACGCGCGTATGGGGTCATTACGGAGGAAATCTCCCCCGCCGAGGTTAAAAAGATGTGGCCTCACTTCTGCGTCGACGATATTCTCGCCGGTTTCTACACCGCCGATGACGGCCGCACCAATCCGGTCGACACGACCATGTCCCTGGCCAAAGGGGCGCGGATGGGCGGGGCGCGCATCTTTGAGGAGACAAAAGTCACCGGGATTACCCAAAGCAAGGATCGGGTGACCGGGGTGATCACCGACAAAGGAAAAATCGAAGCTGAATATGTGGTCAACTGTGCCGGCATGTGGGCCAGGGAATTAGGCAAAATGGCCGGCGTCAATGTGCCACTTCATGCTGCAGAACATTACTACTTAATCACTGAACCGATAGAAGGGATGCAGCGGGATATGCCCGTCGTCGAAGACCCGGACCTTTTCAGCTATTATCTCGACGAGATGGGCGGCCTGCTGCTGGGTCTATTTGAGCCCATAGCCGCACCTTGGGGAATGGCCCGACCGGGAGGCGCGGCCGGTATTCCAGAGGGGTTTACCTTTGGCGAGATTGCCCCGGATTGGGATCGTATGATGCCTCACCTCGAAACGGCGATGAAGCGCATGCCCATAGTGCAAGAGACCGGGATCCATAAGTTCTTCTGCGGGCCAGAGAGCTTCACACCTGATATGGGCACGCTGATGGGTGAAGCGCCAGAGTTAAAGAACTTCTATGTCGCGGCCGGTTTCAACTCCCTGGGCATTTTACTAGGCGGCGGCGCCGGCCAGGTTCTGGCCCAATGGATTGTCGATGGTCATCCACCAGTCGACGTCAGCGAGGTGAATATCGACCGGATGATGCCCTTCCAGAACAACCCCAGATATTTATACGATCGGACGGTGGAATTACTGGGCTGGCAATATATAAGCTGGCCCAATCTGCAACCAGAAACAGCGCGTAACGCTCGAAAATCAGCCCTATATGATCGCCTGGCCGAGGCCGGCGCCTATTATGGTGTATCTGTCGGTTGGGAGTACCCTGATTGGTTCGCACCACCAGGAGTTGAAGCCACAGTTGAATATTCATGGGAGCGGCAGAATTGGTTTGAATATGCCGCGGCCGAGCATCGAGCAGCCCGCGAGGACGTCATTCTGATGGACTTGACCCATATGTCCAAATTGCTCGTCCAGGGTCGCGATGCGGAAAAGTTCCTCAACCGAATTTGCGCTAATAATGTGGCTGTGCCAGTCGGCCGTATCGTTTACACCCAGTGGCTGAATGAACAGGGGACCATTGAAGCCGATCTGACCGTGACCCGCCTGGCTGAAGATATCTATCTTCTAGTTTTGGTCGATGCGATTCAAATTCATGTGGAAACGTGGCTGAAGCGTTACATATCACCCGAGGCCCATGTATTTATCACCGACGTAACATCCGCTTATAACATCATCAATGTCCAGGGGCCGAAATCACGCCAGCTTCTTAGCGGCCTGACCTCCGCTGATATGTCCAACGAAGCTTTTCCCTACCTCACAATGCAAGAGATCGACCTGGGCTATGCGCTGGTCAAGGCCTTGCGCGTCACCTACCTGGGCGAATTAGGCTGGGAACTGTACGTGCCAACGGAATTTACTCTGCACGTCTTTGATAGCCTCGTCGAAGCGGGCGTTGATGTGGGCTTAGAACATGCTGGATTCCAGGCCCTGAATACGCTCCGCTTGGAGAAAGCCTATCGTGACTACGGCCATGATATCGACAATTCAGATACGCCGTTGGAAGCGGGACTGGGTTTCTGCGTCGATTTTGACAAGCCCGGTGGCTTCATCGGCCGGGAGGCGCTGCTACGGCAGAAAGAAAAGGGTGTTCTTTATCATCGTTTCGTACAGTTCTTACTAGAAGATCCAGAACCTCTGCTGTACGGTAGTGAGCCGATCTACCGCGATGGCAAGCGAGTTGGCTACCTCAGGGGCGGAGGCTACGGGCATACCCTCGGCGGTGCTGTTGGCCTGGGCTTTGTCAACAACAAGGAAGGCGTAAGCGCTGATTTCGTCAAAAGCGGCCGTTACGAAATAGAGGTGGTTGGCCAGCGTTATCCGGCCAAGGCCTCCTTGCGTCCGCTGTATGACCCCAAGGGGGTGAGAGTACGCTCGTGAGACAGTTAGGCCGCGTCTCCTGAAATCCTCCTATAACAGGCAAGATGCCATATACTAAGATCGACTAGGCGGAGCGACGGGGAATGGCGAAAGGGAGCACAGGAATTTTTCGCCTCGGAAACTTGCACACGGAGTTAAGTATTCATTACTCTGAGAAACGCGATCTTGAATGAGACCAGTCAGTCCAACCCATATTCTTGCCCGGACGAACCGGTGTGGAAGATGAACATTCCGTTCCATATGCATAATTAATCAACGACGGTAGCCACTCGTCATCACCTTCTGGCGGCCAGCCAATATCATATAGAAATTGGGCGGCACGTAGCAATGCCCTATCTTCCCACTCCCAGGTAAGATATCCGGCCCGGTGCAGCAGTTCAGCCTGCACGAGAGCGCCTTGAAGTGCTTCCCACGGATAGCCTGTCTCCTTGGGCGGCCACCTGAATTTTCCGCCACGGCGCATTTCTTCTGGGAGAGCACCGTCTATCGAATGGCCATCCATCGTTGCACCAACTGGATTGATGCCAACCGGATTATTCTTGTCCGATTGCCACCATAGTTTGCCAAATTCAAAGCCATCATAGATGTCGCGATTGCCAAGGTAGCCCATAAAAATGCGCGCAGTACGATCTAGCTCCGCTTCATCTTGCAGGTAAATCGCAATCGCGGCCCGTGATGCCCCGGCGTGGGTTCCCCAATTATTCGGCCGCGTCTCGTGAGTCATTTGAAGCGTTCTTCCGTCCAGGAGTTCTTCATATGTTCGGCGCAGCCAATCCCGGAAGATCCGATCTTTATCAGGATCGGCCGGTAGGTTGATCAGATCCGCGGCTACGATGTAAGCGACAAGTTCTCGACCAAGCGCCAAAGTCCGTCCACCCTGCTCCGTACCCGGCGCGGCCATCAGATTCAAAACAACCTGGTCCCGGTAGAGAGGGTCACCTGTCCGAGCGTAAACAAGGGCCTTGGCAAGGATGTAAACGTTATTCAGCTGACTTTGATTGCTCAGGTCTGGCAGGCCGGGATCCTTGTTAGCAGCACCTTTCAGGTTTTCCCAAGCCGGGCCAGACATGGGCAGGCGATTTAGTTCTTCCCGTGTGAGCCACATACCCAGGTATGGTTCCATAGCCAACGGCTGAGCAGTCACGGTTAGCCGCTGCAGATCATCCTTCGCTTCGGTTGGCAGCGGATTGATTTCTTCACTCGGCGAAGTTAAAGTCAGGGCTGGATCCTGTGCTGCAAGGGTCGGCGTCGCCCGTATGACAGGTGTTGTCCTCGGCAATGGGATGTTTTTGTCTATCTTTTTATCATTGGAGCTTATTAAATCACTTGCTGGGCCGCACGACATCGCCAGGGCAGCAATCACGCCGCAAAAAGCAGCGACATGGACAACATTGCGATATCGTTGCCCTTGGCGTATTTGGAAAATAAGTCGTTCTAACTGTTTTCGCATACGAGCAAAGTCATTGACTGAGTCTGGATGGACACAATTAAACTCATATTTTATCTCCTTATTTCCGGGGGATTCGGCTTGTACTGCGCAAAGTAATCGAGCCAACACATTATACGACACGATCAATCGCTACTGTTCCTTGTTATTTAATGTCACCTTCTCTTTCATAGGGTGACATTTTTACTGGAAAGTTAGCTGGTGACAGATTTACTGAAGAATAACACACACCCATTCTG
>PVMK01127612.1_pt1 | contig 24280 bp, 19 predicted proteins | sample 1853481 | NCBI WGS metagenome assembly PVMK01 (sample SAMN08533507, study PRJNA380276) | Marine sediment metagenome, whole genome shotgun sequencing project.
ATTGGGGGCGGTTCAACAACTTTACCTCCCGCCCCGGCAGTGACTTAGCCTGGCTGCTCAATGCCGCGTTTCATGTGCAGGAGGGTGATACGCATGGCGGTATAGACGAAACAAAATCCGACGACCTGTTTCTCGGGGTTGTTGAATCAAGCATAGAAGGAGACGGCTGGAATCTCTACGGGAGCGGTTATTACCGCTACACCGACCTGAGCTCTGAGGGAATCAGTGTAGAAGACATAGGCTTCGTGCTTCTGGGCGGTACCTGGGTCGCCAAGCACTTCGAGGTGTACTCACGCTACGACATAACGATTCCAGACAATGATCGAACGATTGAGAATGACAAGTTCAGGACATTAACCGCTGGCTTCAACTTCTACCCTAAGCCGCACTCGGACAACATCAGGGTCAACGCTGAGATACTCTATATGTTCGACGCCGAGGCAACGAGCATTGTGGAGCCCAACGTATTCTCCAGCGTGAGATCTAGCCCCGCTGGCGACCAGGTGGTGTTCCGGACCTCGGCTGTGTTGCGGTGGTGACACATTTGCTTCGACTCCAGGAATTCGGATCCGTTGATTAAGTCCTCATAGTTTGATTTTCAAACTCAACAGGACTGATATAGGTACTGCCAAATTAAATAGCTTTCAGCGATAATTACCTAATGACACTACATCAATGTACAAAAGAATCCGTTTCCCAGCAGAAATTATTCAATCCGCAGTATGGCTCTACTGTCGATTCAATCTTAGTCATTGAGATTTTTAAGATTTATTGACACCACCGAGTGGAATCATCGTCAGTCGCGAATCCATAAGACTGTGGTGCAATAAATTGGGGTCAAATTATGCCACCAGCCCTGCGATATTTTTTTGTATGTTCCAACCCCTGAGCACGGTGTTTTTCACGGGTCTTTTTTCTACGCTTTTCGGCCGTCCTTTCTCTTTTAGCTTGTTTTTTCTGTCCCGCTAGTGCTTTTTCACTAACCCTAGGATCATGATTCTGTCTCATGACTGTTAGTCAAACATCTTGATCAAGGCATATCAATAAGACATTCGAGCGTCCGTTGTTAGCCGAATCCAGCCCTACCAGATGGATTTGTGAACGGCTGCTATTGGGAACGCCGGCCTTCAGGTTCCGCATGACAACTGGGAAAAAATATTATTGTTACCTGCTCTATGTGTAGCAAAAGATTCCCAGTGCAGATTGAATTACTCTAGTCCCGATACAATAAATACTTTCTGATGTGTTTGCTGTCGTTGTGAAGATTCAAAAAAATTGATGAAAATTGTGAGGCCGAGGTATAGGACTAGTCCAACTGATTTACCCCCCCCGGCCTGGCCGCATGATTTTGGAGGTATCTAATCCAATAAAAAATTCCAATCGAATCCTATTATCCTTATATCTAGTGCCTCACCTACCGGTGTGTTTTGAATGAGGTATTGTTTTGAGGCGAAAACGAGCCATTAGCTTTTTTTTTAGAGAATCTGGGCTATCAAAGCAAGATATCAGCCCTATCATAATACCTTTAAGGAGCCTAACAATTAGGCTCGACAAGTAATGCCTTATGGATCAATGCTTTAACAAAATAGACTAGAACCTACCTACGGTTTTAATCGGCCTCGGCCTCGACTTCGATTCGCTCGATACCGGCGACGTACACTTTACGCCCGTTGACCGTGGTAAAACTGTGCGCCGCTACGTCCTCACGCCGAGCCTGATAACTGCTTTTCGCGCCGGTCTGGGTGTTGATCACGTGTACCGTCACAGTTTTGTAATTGTCTGAGAGCTCGATATAAATCATCGCCGATGCGGCGATTACCATGACAAACATAAACAAATATGCTCCGCGCAGCAATATCGCCCTGCGTTGCTGATCTTTTTTACTGCCGACAACCAGCGAAGGTTGACGATTTTGCCCGCGTTTTGCGGACAGATACCATAAGCAGCCCGCAATGACCGATAAGGTCAGTACTATTTTGGTTAACATTTAAGGAACCTCTGATTAACTCGCTTCTAATTTAATTTCGGTCGAATATTACTAAATGATCGACATCGAGGCGAATGCCAATACGTTCGTTTATCCTGTGATTATGATGACTGGGCGCGAGACACAATACTTCAATTCCACTGTCAATGCGTAAATCATAGAGAAAATCGCACCCCGAAAGGACTTGTCGATGACAATTGCGGTCTCGCTGGAACAGTCATCATGAATCACATCGTCAGGGCGAATCAGCACGTCTACCGCCGTCCCTGTTGCGTGGCTAATCGGTAGCTTTCCCTCGATATACCCCAGTTCGGTTCGGACTGAGTGCGGACTCTCCACGCTTCCAGGAATAATCACCCCCTGCCCTATAAAATTTGCCACAAATCGATTTACCGGCCGGTGGTAAAGATTGTAACCACTATCCTGCTGCTGGATTTTGCCTTCATCCATCACACAAATATTATCCGCAATAGCGAACGCCTCGTGTTGATCATGCGTTACCAGGATGGCGGTAATATTTTCCTGTCTCAGAATATTACGCACTTCGCGTGCCAGCTGTTCGCGCAAATCAACATCCATCCCCGAAAAAGGTTCATCCATTAATAGCAGGCCGGGTTGCGGGGCCATCGCACGCGCCAGCGCGACTCGCTGCTGTTGCCCACCCGACAATTGATGCGGATAAGCCTGGCCATAAGCCAGCATGCCGGTAATAGCAAGCAATTCACGGGCTCGCGCCTGTTGCTTCTCGGTACTCCAAGATTTTAGCCCGAAACGAATATTATCAACGACCGACAGATGGGGAAACAAGGCGAAATCCTGAAAGATCATGCCTATGTTACGTTTTTCGGGCGCGACGCAATAAAAGCTCGAACTGACCTCAACCTGATTGATCAGTATTCGACCACCGAGTACCGGCTCAAAACCGGCTATAGCTCTTAGCACCGTAGTCTTACCACACCCGCTCGGACCGAGAATACACCCTATTTTCCCGGGTTCTAGCGAAAATGATATCTGGCTTAAAACCTGGTTATCGCCATAGCTGACATCCAGCTTTTCGATATCGAGCTGGGAGGTCACGATCCGGCCCTCGAACTGGCAATACTTTTACTCAGTAAAATGACAGGTAACAGTCCGACCGCGACAATCATTAGTGCCGCGGTGGACGAATCGGCCAGGCGTTCATCAGACGCCAGTTCGAATGCACGCACCGCCAGCGTATTAAAATTAAATGGTCGCAAAATCAGTGTTGCCGGTAATTCTTTCATGACATCGACAAAAACAATTAACAGCGCAGTAAGCACTGACCCTTTCATCAGCGGCAAATGAACCCTGAACAGGGTTTCGGTTGGTCTATAACCCATTGATCTCGCTGCCTCATCCATCGAAAGCCTGATTTTTGTCAATCCCGATTCGACCGATTGAATCGATACCGCAAGAAACCGAACCAGGTAAGCAAACATGACTGCAAATAAAGTGCCGCTGAGTAGCAGACCTGTCGATATCTCAAATCGGTTACGCATATAGGTATCCAGTGTATTATCAAACCAGGCCAGGGGAATGATCACCCCGACCGCGATAATGGTACCTGGGACCGCGTAGCCCGTAGCCACGATTCGGACGGACGCAAAAACCATCTTACTAGCCAGGATACGTTTACCGTAAGCGAAAAACAGGGCTAGCAGTACTGCCAGCACGGCAGTAGATAGACCGAGTAGTACGGTGTTAACCGTGAGCGTGATGAATGAGGCATCGACCATATCCGAATAGGTCTCTAGCGCCCAGAAACCCAGTTGCGATGCAGGCAATATGAACCCGAATAAGAGGGGTAGCAAGCAACCGACGAATGCGAGGAACGCCCGAAAACCGGTCAATCGGAATTGTGGCAGTTGCCGATAACGATTGGTGGTGTGGTGATACTGGGCGCGATTACGAGACCATCGTTCGATAACCACCAGGGCAAATACGAACAATAGTAATATTGCGGCCAGCTTGGCTGCAGCCGCGCTATCGCCCAGGCCAAACCAGGTGCGAAATATGCCGGTAGTAAAAACCCCAAGCCCGAAATAAGAAACCGTTCCATAATCCGCCAGGGTCTCCATCAGTGCAAGCGAGAGACCCGCGACGATTGCTGGACGTGCAAGCGGTAGCGCGACCCGAAAAAAACTGGACCAGGCGTTACAACCGAGGGTACGACTGACCTCAATAACACAAACCGATTGCTCCAGGAAGGCAGCCCGGGCCAGTAAATAGACATAGGGGTAGAGTACCAGTGATAGCATCACCATCGCCCCACCCAGTGAACGCACCTCGGGAAAGAAATAATCACCGTAACCCCACCCGGTCCAGTCCCGAATCAGCGTTTGTACCGGTCCAGCGAAGTCGAACATTCCGGTATAAGTGTAGGCAATGATATAAGCGGGCATTGCCAGCGGCATTAATAGTGCCCAGATAAACACTTTTTTCCCGGGAAACTGACACAGGCTGGTAAGCCAGGCACAGGTAACACCAATCGATAGAGTACCCAGGCCCACACCAATTGTCAGCGCCGCTGAGTTAAGCAGGTAGTCGGTTAATACCGTATCGACCAGGTGCTGCCAGACATCACCTGAGGGTTGAAACAAAAAACTGGTGATGGTCAGTATCGGAATACTGAATATCAGCGCGGCTAGCAAAATTCCCGGCTGCCACCAGCCTCTTAGCAGTCCTCTTGTTCGGCTCCGAATTATCGGATCGAATGCAACCTGGGAGGTGTTCTGCATTGCAGTATTTTATTTCCAGCCCGCCCTGTCCATCGTCTTCACTGCCTCAGAATTTAGTTCGCCCAACCTCGATAAATCGATCACATCGGCTTTAAAAGTCCCCCAGGTACTGACCAGCCCACCCGGTTTCACACTGGGATTAACCGGATACTCGTAGTTGGCATTCGCATACCAGCTCTGCGCATCAGGACTAACCAGAAATTCAAGCAATTTAATCGCATTATCAAGGTTACGGGAATATTTGCTGATACCGGCACCGCTGATATTGATATGGGCACCACGCCCCTGTTGGTTAGGCCAAAATAGGGCCATCTTGTTGGCGGCGCCTGACTGGGTGGGATCTTTTTTATTATTCAACATCCTGGCATAGTAATAGGTGTTCGCAATCGCAATATCACACTGACCGGCCGCCGCCGCCTTGATTTGATCGCGGTCACCACCTTTGGGTGGGCGCGCCAGATTGCCTACCAGGCCATTCACCCACTGTTGTGTTGCCTCTTCGCCATTTGCCGCGATCATCGACGCAACCAGGGACTGATTGTATATGTTGCCAGATCCTCGGATACAGATACGTCCTTTCCATTGCCTGTCGGCAAGGTTTTCGTAGGTCGATAATTGTATGGGGTCGACTCGTTCCTTCGCATAAAAAATGACCCGAGCGCGGCGTGACAAACCAATCCAGTAATTCTCGGAATCACGCAGGTAGGACGGTACTGCCTGTTCGATTAACTGGCTTTTTATCGGTTGGAATATGTCCGCCTGCCGGGCGCGGAACAATCTTCCTGCATCGACAGTAATAAGAATATCAGCCGGAGTGTTCCGGCCCTCATTCACCATTCGGGTGAGCAGCTTATCGGCACTGGCGGTAATTAAATTGGTTTTGATACCCGTTTCAGCGCTAAACTGATCGAGTAGCGGTTTTATCAGACTTTCCTTGCGTGCCGAGTAGATATTGACCTCGTTAGACCGGGAAGTAGCGGTCAACGAGAATGTTGATATCACGATGGTAAATAGCAAAGCTGCTATTGATAGATATTTTTTGTACATTGATATTAATTCCCAGGTTTAATCAGTCATGCAACAGGCAGGTCTCAATCAAAATTGATAATAGGCAACAATAACGATAATGTAAATAATAATCTTTCTCATTTACATTTATATTTAAAATAATATGGCCCAGAAATCTCCGATACCTCCATTGTTACAGGACGACCAGTATCACTGGTTGCAACTTCAGTCCTTATTACAATCCAGTGACAATCAGTTCAGCGAAGATTTTCAGTTCAAGATTCAGCAACTGGCCATAGCCAGTTCATACGCCCTGGTGCAGCTCTGCCGCGAGCCGAAAATTCTGGACCGGCTTCAAACATTAAAACAATTCGACCTCGAAGAAAATCAAACCCGGGACGCCGATGACGTTGCGGGGGATATCGATCAGGTTAAATGCAGTTTACGTAGGTTTCGCCATCGCAAGTTGATTGAGATCATCTATCTTGATGTCGTCGTTAAAATATCGCTGCAATCGACCCTCGCCCATCTCAGCGACCTGGCTGATCTGTTGATTCGTCGGGCGCTTAAAACCAGTCATAAATTTTTAGTCGCTAAACATGGCCAGCCACTCGATGAAAACGGCAACAAAATCGAGCTGAATATAATTGCAATGGGCAAGCTTGGTGGTCGCGAACTCAACTTCTCTTCCGACGTCGATCTAATTTGCTGCTATGACTGTGATGGTGAACTCGACGGATACGGTCGCTTATCGCATCAGGAGTTTTTCACTCGTGTCACGCACTTGTTTACGCAATTGCTTAACGAGCCTACCGAAGATGGCTTTGTTTATCGAGTTGACCTGAGACTGAGACCCTGGGGAGATTCGGGTCCAGTCGTGATCAGCCATGCCGCACTCGAACATTATTACCAGTTACACGGGCGCGAGTGGGAACAGTACGCTATGGTCAAGGCGCGTGTCCTGACTGGCAGTGAAGCCAACCAGGAGTACCTGGATTCTATATTAACGTCGTTTGTATATCGCAAGTACCATGATTACCGGGTGTTTGAAGGACTTGCTGTTCTAAAGAATAAAATTAACTTACAGGCCGGATCGCGCAATATGCAGGACAATATCAAGCTCGGTCACGGTGGTATCAGGGAAATCGAATTTTTTGTTCAGGCATTCCAGATTCTCCGCGGTGGTCGTAACCAGCAATTACGCAGCACACAGATATTCCACTGTTTTAAGGTAATGAAAAGTCAGCAGGTTGTGGCGCCCGACACAATTGATGACCTGTACGCCGGCTATTTATTTTTGCGCCAGCTGGAAAACAGAATCCAGATGCTGGACGACGAGCAGACCCATGACTATCCAGAAAATATGGTGTCGCAAAATCGCATTGCCCAATCAATGGGGTACCAGGATTGGGAGGCAGTCAAAGTTGAATCGAAAAATCATCGGCAGATTATAAACACTCACTTCACCGAGTTATTTAGACGCGAAACTGAAACCCAGCCAGAAATCGTAATCAGTGAAACCCTCGGTGACGAAGCATCCGAGGCTGCACATATTGACTATATGGAATCGATCGGCCTGGGCGAACCGGGTGAAATTAACACCAGGCTAAATCAGTTTTTCTGCGCCAAGGCCTGGGGTTTTATGTCGACCAGGGCGAGGCGGCGATTCAGCACATTATTACCCCAAATTCTGAAAGCAGTCACTCATAGTAGTCAGCAACTGCCATTATTTGAACGTCTGTTAAACCTGTTTTCCTCGATTGCCGGACGCAGTGTATATTTTGAACTGTTGTATCAGAATACTGCCCTGCTTGAAAAACTGGTAAGCCTGTTCGATAAAAGCGAATGGATAGCACAGGAAGTTACCAACTACCCGATGTTACTCGAGCACCTTATCCAGGCAGGCGACTCGGCACAGCGTTTTAACCGGTCCCGCTGCAACAGAACCTGCAAACCCGGCTCGATAACGTGATCGATGATGAAGAACTCGAACTCGACGTGCTACGCCTGTTTAAACGCGAGCAGACCATCGTTATTGCAATCGCTGAAATGTCAGAAGAAATCAGTACCACCGATGTCGGCCTTTACCTGTCGGAGCTGGCCGAAGTTGTGTTGCAGGCGGTCTATCGCCTGGCGACCAACAAGTTGCAGAAGCAATACGGAGCACCAGGCTTTACTCAGCGTGGTAAATCTCAACTCGCTGAATTTGCGGTGATCGGGTATGGGAAGCTCGGTGGCTGTGAAATGCATTATCAGTCCGACCTGGATATCATTTTTCTACATAATTCGACGGCCGAGGCACAGTCAACACAAGGCCCAAAATGCATCGATAACACCATGTTTTTTTCCCGCCTGGCGCAGAAAATCATCTCCCTGACCAGCGTTCTGACTGGCTCCGGAAAATTGTACGAGATCGATTCGCGGCTGCGACCGGAAGGGTCATCAGGACTGCTGGTTTCCTCGCTTGAGGCTTACCGCCAGTACCAGCTATACAAGGCCTGGACCTGGGAACACCAGGCCTTGATACGTGCCCGCTATGTCGCCGGCAGCACAAATATTGAAGCAGAGTTTATTCGATTGCGAAGCGAGATTTTAACACGCCCTCGTGAACTGAAAAAACTGCGGGGCGAAATTTATGAAATGCGCGACAGAATATATAAAGACAAAAAACCGCCGGAGGGAGAATTCAAAGATCTTAAACACTCGCGCGGCTGTATGGTCGATATTGAATTCATGGTTCAGTTCTGGACGCTGTTATATGCAAATAAAGTTGATTCAATCGTCTCATATTCTGATAATATTGGTTTGCTTAACGAGTTATTTCGGTTAGAACTTATTTCCAGCTCGCAATTCCAGTTGGCTGATATTTATCAGACTTACCATCGTTGCTTGCATGAAACAGTGTTGCAAAACAATCCTGCTGAAATTGAATCCGATACAATTGCATCGGAAGTTAAACATGTTATCAAATGCTGGAACGAATGTTTTAGCGACCTGTTGGAGAAAATGTAATGTCAATGGCCGATCGTGATGGGGTCATCTGGTTTGATGGTGAAATGGTTGCCTGGAGAGAGGCGAAAGTACACGTGTTAACCCATACGCTGCACTATGGTATGGGTTGTTTCGAGGGTGTACGGGCCTATCATGCCGACCAGGGTACCGCCATTTTCGCGCTTCAGGCGCACACTAAAAGACTAATGGACTCGTGCAAAATTCTGGGCATGAACCTGCCTTACAGTAAACAGCAATTAGCCGACGCACAAATCGCAGCGGTACGTGAAAACAAACTGGACAGCGCCTATATACGTCCGATGTGTTTTTACGGCTCGGAGGGTATGGGCCTGCGCGCTGACAATCTTAGTGTGCACTGCATCGTTGCCGCCTGGGAATGGGGCTCCTATCTCGGCAAGGAAGCACTGGAAAACGGCATTCGAATCAAAACCTCTTCGTTTACCCGGCACCATGTCAATATCGCGATGACCCGGGCCAAGGCAAATGGTCAGTACATCAATTCCATGATGGCACTCGGAGAGGCGCTTAAAGACGGATACGACGAGGCCCTTTTACTGGACCCGGAAGGTTATGTCGCAGAGGGCAGTGGTGAAAACATATTTGTAGTTCGGGATGGTGTTATCTATACACCCGAGGTGACTTCAGCATTGAATGGCATCACGCGTCACACAATTTTTACCCTAGCCGCCGATGCGGGTCTTGAAGTTGTCGAGAAACGCATCACTCGTGATGAAATTTACATTGTGGACGAGGCTTTTTTTACCGGCACCGCCGCTGAAGTTACACCGATCAGGGAGCTCGACAACCGTGCTATCGGCAATGGCTCTCGGGGGCCAATCACCGAGCAGTTACAATCTGCCTATTTTGACCTGGTACACGGTCGCAATGAAAAACATCTCGATTTGTTAAGCTTTATCAAATAAGATCAGGCGCTATGGTAAATCCCGATACAGCAGCCCATCAAGGCGATTATTCAGCACCGAACGCAAAAACCGCGGTCGAAGTTAAAGCGGAGGATTTACCGATACATTGTCCCGCAGCAGGTTCAAGCCTGTGGAATTCGCATCCTCGTGTTTATATACCCGTGGCTGAAAATGGTGGCGAGACCCGGTGCCCCTATTGCGGCACGGTATTTAAATTAGTGTAATTTTTTCGGATCGATTCAATAGAACAAAATCCAGCACTACTGGCTGGACAGATAACCGGCAATTAACGCTATCTCCTGATCCGTTACATCCTGAACAATGGCCCGCATTATCGCGGTTACGCTATTGCTACGGGTCCCATCCCTGATATCTTTAAATTGCCGAATCAGGTATTCCTCCCGCTGGCCTGCCAATACCGGAAAGTTCGACTGTACCGGGTGCTTCCCTGCCGGACCATGACAGTCGATACAGTGCCTGCTTGCATAAGTTTCCATCCCTTCAATAACCTTCTGACTGTTGCGCGCCAGCTGACTATCCACTGACTCGTCTCCACCCGATGGTAGCTGGCCGATTTGCAGAGGCTTTGTAGCATAGGTTCTGGCCAGGTGTTGTATGATCACATTTAACTCCGACTCACTCGCAGTCAAACCATTACCGACCATTCTTTGCACCAGTGCGATAGCATCTATCCTGGTTGCAGGTGGTGACTGTTCGACCTGGTTATGACTATGGCATTGCGAGCATTTTTGCTCGAATAATTCCTTTGCCGAGGCAGGGTCGTATTTATAATCTTCTCCCCCTCTCAGTTTCACGATAGATTCCATGTTTTCAACCGACTCGATCGATATCGCTTCCATCCTGCGTCGTTGTTTCAGGGTTTCCTGGAGCGTTGGTGAAACTGCAATCAGGTAGGCAGTGACAAACCACTGGTCTTCGTCGGTGATAGGATTGAGAATTGTAGACCGATTGGCCATGCGTGCAATGGTTTGCTGCCAGGCTTTGGGTGTCCGTGGCCGGGCTAGTACCGTTCTCAAATCGTGGCATTGCACGCACTTCGCTGTCAGTATTCGACGTCCCGCAATAAGTCCTTTTTTTGATGATAGCTCGTCCAGTAGATTGCTATCTTTCAATCCTGCGGCCGGTAGCAGCTCGCGCACCCGCTTGATTCGAGATTCAATCATCGTCTTATCGCCCAGGGCCGTACTTTCGAGATACACCTCGCGTAACGAAAATGGCAATACCAGGGCGACTAGCAGAAACGTGCAGATGAATAATCCGCTCCCCAGGATCGGTGCCAGCCGGGCTTCCATATGCTTGAAATATCTTACTATGACTATCTTGATAACCAACAACGCGCCAATCAAAATACCCAAAGTCAGGTGCACGACGGTACGTGCCGGCAACTCTATCTGATAACTCCATAGCCTCGGCACCATGTTCCACATGATATAGAGGTAAATTACCACATAGAAATAACCAAGCAGGCGGTGGGTAATGATGCTAGACGAAGGTGCAAAGCTTTGTGACTTCTCGTGGTCGTATGGAAACTTCCATACATAAAACATCAGGAAAGTCAGCGCTGCAGCCAGGACAAATAGCACCGTACCCAGAATGCTGTTGCCCAGAGAGGAGAGGATTAGATCACTCATACTCCTGTTCAGACAAGCAAATCTCTAAAACGTCACCTGAGAGGGAAATAAAGCGTATCAATCAACCAACTGAGTATTTGGCCCCGATTATCGCCTGCACCTACCCCTGATTAGGGAACCTCTGATCAATTCATTTCGAAGCACTATTTTCAAGCAGCCATAAAAAAAAGGGGAACATGGTTCCCCTTTGCTCTTATTTTATTTACCCGCACTAGGCGGTGGCGGCCTCTTCTGCAGTCACTGCCTTCATGCTCAATCGAATTCGACCCTGTCGATCAACCTCGAGTACCTTGACCTTGATGATATCGCCTTCGGTCAACTTGTCGCTGACATTTTCGACCCGTTCATCCGATATTTGCGAGATATGCACCAGGCCGTCCTTACCCGGCAAAATATTCACGAATGCACCGAAATCCATAATCTTGGCAACCTTGCCTTCATAGATAACGCCTACCTCAACGTCGGCAGTTACCATTTCTACGCGGCGCCGTGCTTCCTCGCCAGCCGCTTTTTCGACCGAGGCAATTTTTACCATACCGTCATCGTCGATCTCTATGGTGGCGCCGGTTTCTTCGGTGATCGCACGAATAGTGGAACCTCCTTTGCCGATGACATCACGAATTTTCTCAGGATTAATCTTGAAGGTTATCAGGCGCGGCGCGTACTCGGACATCTCCGCACGTCCTTCGCTAAGAACCTTGGCCATCTCGCCGAGAATAAACAGACGGCCTTCTTTCGCCTGATCGAGTGCCTGGCTCATGATCTCGGTAGTAATACCGTCAATCTTGATATCCATCTGTAATGCAGTAATACCCTCGGTGGTTCCGGCAACTTTGAAATCCATATCGCCAAGATGATCTTCATCACCGAGGATATCGCTCAACACTGCGAATTCGTCACCCTCTTTAATCAGGCCCATGGCGATACCGGCTACCGGGGCTATTAAAGGCACACCTGCGTCCATCAATGCGAGGCTGGCACCGCATACGCTAGCCATCGACGACGAGCCATTGGACTCGGTTATTTCCGAGACGACACGAATCACGTAGGGAAAGTCATCGACTGAAGGCATCACTGCCTGGACGCCACGCTTGGCCAGCTTTCCATGTCCAATTTCGCGACGCTTCGGTGTTCCAACACGGCCGACTTCGCCGACGCTGTAAGGCGGAAAATTGTAATGCATCATAAAGTTTTCTTTGTATGTGCCTTCCAGGGCGTCGATCAGCTGTGCATCGCGGCCGGTGCCGAGAGTGGTGACGACAATTGCCTGAGTCTCACCACGGGTAAATAGTGCCGAACCGTGAGCTCTCGGTAATACGCTTACACGAATTTGGATCGGTCGCACCGTTTTGGTATCGCGGCCGTCGATACGGGGTTCACCCGCAATGATACGGTTGCGTACGGTACTCTTTTCAAGTTTTGAAATTGAGCTTCGTACCGACGATTCATCGGCTGAATCTTCCTCGTCACTGACCATTGCCGCGACAACCGATGTACGAATCTCAGCAAGCCTGTCCTGTCGTTCCATTTTGTTGGCGATCGTATAAGCCTGGGCAATATCGTCCGCGCACTGGCTGTTCACTTTTTCGCCAAGCGCGTCATCCGACTCGGGTGCCTGCCATTCCCAGGCGGCGTTATTCACTTCGGCGCTGAATTCTTTTATTGCCTGGATGGCGGTTTGCATTTGCTCATGCCCAAATACGACTGAGCCGAGCATGACTTCTTCAGAGAGACAATTAGCTTCCGATTCGACCATTAGTACCGCGTTTTCAGTTCCGGCAACCACCAGGTTGAGTTCGGATTCTTCAAGTTGGGTCGCTGTCGGATTGAGCAGATACTCACCGTCATGGTAACCAACTCGTGCGGCGCCTATCGGACCATTAAACGGCAGGCCTGAAATTGAGATAGCAGCGGAAGTACCTAGTAGGGCGAGGATATCCGGGTTAATTTCGTTGTTCATCGAAACCACCATTGCAACAACCTGGGTTTCGTTCATGTATCCCTTGGGGAATAAGGGTCTAATAGGCCGGTCGATCAGGCGACAGGTCAGGGTTTCTTTTTCGCTGGGACGTCCCTCGCGCTTGAAAAATCCGCCCGGGATCTTGCCTGCGGCGTAGGTTTTTTCCTGGTAATCAACGGTCAGAGGAAAGAATCCGCGATTCGGATCTGAATTCCTGGACCCCACCACACTAACCATTACTACCGTTTCGGCCATACTGACAATAACCGCACCACTTGCCTGGCGCGCTATTTCACCTGTTTCCAGCGTAACTTGATGTTCGCCGTACTGAAATGTCTTTTTAATTGGATTCACACTGACTCTCTTTTGTTATCGACGTAGACCTAATTTTTTAATCAGATCCTTGTAACGCTGGGTATTTTTGGATTTCAAATAATCCAGTAAATTGCGACGCTGGTTGACCATTTTCAGCAAACCGCGGCGTGAATGGTGGTCATGAATATGTTCTTTGAAATGCTCAGTCAAATGACTGATTTGATGACTTAATAAAGCAACCTGTACTTCTGGTGATCCCGTATCACCGTCGCTTTGCTGGTGTTCAGCGATGACTGTGCTTTTCTGCTCAGCTGACATCGACATGGATTAAACCTCGTAGACCCGAAAAAGGCAGGTATTCTACCTATCTGGGCAGGTAGTAACAAGGACTTTCACGTGAATTCGGGTAGTTAAAAGCGCAGTCGACCTAGAGTACGGCTATCTTGCTGTATTCATTAGTCTTTTTGGTAAAATGCTACCATCAGAATCGACCTCTCCTATGCCGATAAACTGCCCATTTTCAGCAACCAGATTGAGCAGGCCGGGACGAAGGGCACTGTTTGTTTGTACTGCCCGCCCCTGTTTCAAATAACTGACTGTGAGGCTGTCCAGGATGAACTCTGGTAAGTCCGACAAAGCGCTATTCACAGGCAACAGGCATCGATCGAGACTATCCAGTCCCTGTTCTGCGATATCGCGCAGCTGGTCGAGGCTATAACAGACATTTTTCCAGAACGGGTGCACGCCGGTTCGCTCGAGATTGGCCAGAAAGGCCCCACATCCCAGCGCCTTACCGATATCTTCTGCCAGGGTACGGATATAGGTACCTTTCGAACAGTGGACATCGAATTCGAGCGTGTTATCACTAAAACTGATCATTTCCAGGGAATAAATTTCAATCTGGCGCGGGCTACGGTCTATCACTTTACCCTGCCTCGCGAGCTTATAAAGCCTCTGTCCCTTGTGTTTAATCGCAGAATACATCGGTGGTATTTGATCCACCTTGCCAGTTAACCGGGTTAATACCCGTTGTATGTCCCCGGCATCGACCTGATCCGGAGATTCAGAAATTATGTCACCTTCGGCATCGCCGGTTGATGTGGTTTTGCCGAACTGACACCAGGCCCGATAAGATTTACTGGCATCGAGCAGGTAATTGGAAAACTTGGTGGCCTCACCGAAACAAATCGGCAATAGGCCCGAGGCCAACGGATCAAGGCTGCCAGTATGGCCCGCCTTATTCGCCTCGAAAAGATGCCGTACATTTTGCAGGGCCTTGTTGGAACTGATACCAACCGGTTTATCGAGTAATAGAATGCCGTCGACATCCCTGAAACCCCGGGGTTTGCGAGAACCGCGACCCATTAACGCGAATTTCCTGTCAGGTTAATTTTTGAGCCAGGAATTAAATTTTTCAAGCTTGTCGGGACAGGCGGGTTCAATCCTAATCTCCAGAATTCGAATTATCCCTGGCTATAACCGAATCAATCAATTCTGACATGGTGCGACCGCGAATATCGGAATCATCGTAAATAAAAACCAGTTTTGGAGTAATACGAGACTTCAGTACTTTTCCAATTTCACGTTGTAAATATCCGCTTGCATGTTTCAGGGCGCGAAGACTTTGCTCGGCATCATCCGGGTTTAAAACACTGAAATAGACTTTTGCCTGGGAAAGATCCTTGCTAACCTGAACCTCTAATATGCCCGGGGAGGACAGGCGCGGGTCTTTTAGGTTGTTGCGAACCAGGCTAGCCAGTTCGCGCTGGATTTGTGAAGCGAGTCGGTCGCTACGTGGATAATCCTTAGGCATTAGTCAAGTGTGCGCGCCACTTCAATCCGTTCAAATACTTCGATTTGATCCCCGACACGCACATCATTGTAATTTTTCACCGCGATACCGCATTCGGTTCCCATGCGAACTTCTTCGACAGCATCCTTAAAGCGACGTAAGGATTCGAGTTCGCCTTCGTAAATAACTACGTTGTCACGCAGCACCCGGATTGGCTGACCTTTTCGAACGACACCTTCAACTACGATAGAACCAGCTACATCACCGAATTTAGGTGACCGGAATATATCTTTGACCTCGGCCAGCCCAATAATATTCTCCTGCGATTCCGGTGTCAGCAAGCCTGACATGGCTGCCCGGGTATCATCAATAATGTTATATATGACGCTGTAATATCGAATATCGATGCCGTAATCGCCGGCGACGCGTTTAGCCGCTGCATCGGCACGAACATTGAACCCGACTACGATTGCCGACGAGGCAGCAGCCAGGTTGATATCGGATTCGTTAATGCCGCCCACACCGGTAGCAATCAGTTTGACACGTACTTCTTCGGTCGATAACTTATTCAGGGCATCGCGGATCGCCTCTGAACTTCCCTGCACGTCCGTCTTTATCAGCATATTAACTTCTGCCACTTCGCCTTCGGTCATGGCATCGAACATACCCTGGAGCTTGGCTGTATGTTGCTCGGACAATTTAGTCTCGCGGATTTTTGCTTCCCGCGTCTGGGCGAATTCGCGCGCCTTGCGCTCGTTTTCGACTACGAAAACCTCGTCGCCGGCATTCGGAATACCGGAGAGCCCCAACACCACAACCGGCATTGAGGGTCCAGCCGATTTTATCGGGTTTGATGATTCATCATATATCGCCCGCACGCGTCCATATTGTGTACCGGCAAGCAGGATCTGACCTTTTTTCAATTCACCCGACTGCACCAGGACTGTCGCAACTGGTCCGCGGCCTTTATCGAGCGTGGCTTCGATTACGATACCCTTGGCATTGCCTTTGTCGACCGCTTCGAGTTCGAGTACTTCAGACTGGAGCAATATCGAATCGAGCAAACTGTCTATACCCTCTCCGGTAATCGCCGATACGTTGACAAAAATAGTCTCACCACCCCATTCTTCGGGTATTACCTCTAGCGCCGCCAGTTCGTTTTTGACGCGATCCGGATCAGCGTCTTCCTTGTCTATTTTGTTGACCGCAATCACCAGCGGAACCCCGGCAGCATTAGCGTGTTGGATCGCTTCCTTTGTCTGTGGCATCACACCATCGTCAGCAGCGACAACCAGGACAACGATATCGGTAGCCTGCGCACCGCGAGCACGCATGGCCGAGAAGGCTGCGTGACCGGGTGTATCGAGAAAGGTGATGACGCCCTTGTCTGTTTCCACATGATAGGCGCCGATATGCTGGGTAATACCACCGCCTCTCCAGAGGTAACCCGGGACTTGCGGATGTAATCCAGCAATGAGGTTTTACCGTGATCGACATGTCCCATGATCGTAACCACTGGCGGTCTCGGTACCTTGTCCACATCGGCCTGCAAGACATTTTCGATTAACTCCTTCTCAAAATCGTCTTCGCTAGCCGCGGCGATTACATTGTGCCCCATCTCCTCGACTACCAGGATGCGGTATCCTGGTCGAGGATTTGATTAATCGTGGCCATGCTGCCCATTTGCATCAGGGCTTTAATGACATCCCCGGCCTTGACCGCCATTTTCTGAGCGAGATCGGCAACCGAGATTGCCTCCGGTACAACAACGCTATGTATAACCGGGGCGGTGGGTTTTTCGAAAGCGTGTATATTCTCGACATCCCGAACCTGCCGCCGTCCTTTTTTAAATTTTTGTTTACGACTGGTCTGATGCCCACCTTCCTTAACGTGTAACTCCTTACGCCCATAACGCGTACTTTTGTCATCACCGTGCTTACCATGTTTGCCTGGCTTCTCCTCGACCACTGCACTGGCGCGGGCAGCTTCTTCGAGTGCAGCCTTGGCCGCCTGTTCGGCTGCTGCCGCTGCGGCTTCGGCCTGTTGTTTTTCGATGATCTGTTTTGCTACTTCCGCTTCTTCGAGGCTTTTCTGATAGGCCTTCTGTTCGGCTTCCTGCTTTTCTTTCTCAAGCTTGTTCTTGGCTTCTTGTGCCTCTAATTTAGCCGCTTGCTCCGCTTTTCTGGCTTCTTCCTTATCGTCCTGCTTAGCTAGAGGTGGGGACTCTTCGACCGATTTTTCTGTGGAACTCAGTTCTTCAACCTGATTCTCTGCTACTGGTGGCGCATCAGACTCTGCGGAATCGATCTCGCTACGTCGCATATAGGTACGTTTTTTGCGCACCTCGACATTGATAGTCTTGGTAGTAACATTACGCCCGGTGGCACCGGATACCCTGATTTCACTCTTACTTTTGCGTTGAAGCGTAATTTTCCTCGGGCCGCTAGTCTCCTCTTTTCCATGACTACTGCGAAGTGAGTCCAGAAGTTTCAGCTTGTCGTCGTCGGAAATAGCATCATCTGCGCCGGATACCTGAACACCTGCCGCTTTCAATTGTTCAAGCAGTTTTTCGACGCTGATGCCGATCACTTCGGAAAGTTGTTTTGCTGTCACGTTTGACATGGTTATCGATCCTAATGAAAATTGATGGTTAGCAGTATCATATCGCCGGATTATTCAGCATTCGCTTCAGCTTCTGCAAACCACGGTTCACGCGCTTTCATAATCAGTTTCGCCGCGAATTCTGGATCGATACCCGCGGCTTCTTCGAGTTCATCGGTCGACTGATCGGCCAAATCTTCCATCGTACAAATACCGATTCGTGAAAGCTTGTGCGCCAGTTCGTCATTCATGAATTCCATCGTCAGCAAATCTTCCTGCGGCTCGCCTGCAGCCGCTGTTTCTTCGTCAGCGATTGCCATGGTCAGCAATGCATCGCGTGCTCGTCCACGCAGCTCCTTGACCATTTCTTCGTCAAATTCTTCTATATCGTTAAGTTCGGACTCGGGTATATAGGCAATTTCATCAATGGTAGTTAAGCTTTCCTGCACCAGGATAATCGCTACTTCCTCGTCGACATCGAGCTGAGTCATAAAATTTTCAACCAGTTGCCTGGATTCACCTTCCGACTTCTCCTCGGCCGCTGCTTCATCCATCACATTCAGCGTCCAACCGGTAAGCTGGCTAGCGAGCTTGATATTCTGACCACCCCGGCCTATCGCTTGCGATAATTTATCTTCCGGTACAGCAATATCCATCGATCCGGATTCCTCATCTACTACGATCGATGTTACCTCGGCGGGTGACATTGCGTTAACCGCAAACTGCGCCGCATTTTCGTCCCACAGAATGATATCGACACGTTCACCCGCGAGTTCATTGGAAACGGATTGTACCCGCGATCCGCGCATGCCAACGCATGCTCCCACAGGATCGAGTCGCGCATCGTTGCTCTTAACCGCAATTTTGGCGCGCATACCCGGGTCGCGAGCGGCAGCTAAAATTTCAATCAAATCCTGTCCTACCTCGGGAACTTCCAGCTTGAACAGTTCGATCAGGAACTGCGGCGCTGTACGACTGATAAATAACTGGGGGCCGCGAACTTCAGAGGAAATTTTATGTAGGTAGCCTCGAATTCGGTCGCCTGGTCGAACTGACTCGCGAGGGATCATATCTTCACGTGGTATATAGCCCTCCGCGTTTTCACCCAAATCCACGTAGACATTGCCCCGTTCCACGCGTTTTACCTGGCCCATTACCAGTGTTCCTTCCCTGTCGGTGTAAGCGTCAATCACCTTGCGTCGTTCGGCCTCGCGTACTTTTTGAACAATAACCTGCTTGGCCGTCTGGGCTGCGATGCGGCCAAACTCAACCGAGTCGATCGGTTCCTCGATAAAATCACCAAGCTCCAGCTCGGGCTGGTCAATACGTGCTGCTTCCAGGCTAATTTGATGCAACGGTTCTGCGAGACCGTTCTCATCGGGCTCAACAACTTCCCAGCGACGGTAGGTCTGGTAATCGCCAGTATTCCTATCGATATCGACACGTACCTCAATATCCTGCTGATAAATTTTTCTCGTCGCGGAAGCTAACGCGGATTCGATCGCTTCGAAAATCTCTTCACGATCGATACCTTTTTCATTCGATACCGTATCCACTACTAACAGGATTTCTTTGTTATCCATCGTCATTTCTCGTCAAAATAAAAATGCCCTGAAATATCTAAAAAATTTCTCAAGCATATCTAAAATCTGTCAAACTGACAGGCCAGGAATTAACCAGCCTGGCATTGCCATCTAACACTTAATCCGTAGGCCAATAGCCTTGACGAATTACCAGTAGCGTTAATTTTCGTTTATCAGATTCGCCTTCGCGATATCTGATATGGGTAATTCATAGCCTTCATTATCAACCATGATCTGTACCCTTCTCGAATCAATCACTCCCTGCAACACGCCTTTAAAATTTCTTCTTCCGTTCAGTGGAACAGCCATTTTAATTTTGGCTGAACGACCCGAAAACTGCTCGTAATCCCCTGCCTTGAACAACGGTCGATCAATTCCCGGCGATGAAACTTCCAGATCATACGCCTGCTGTATGGGTTCTTCCACATCCAGAATTGCACTAATCTGGTGACTGATTGTTGCACAATCGTCGACACCGATACCCTTTTCGTGATCAATGTAAACTCTCAGTGTTCCATGCTGCGTGCTACCCTGGAATTCGATGCCAACGAGCTCATAGCCCATCGACTTGATCACCGGTTCAAATAAGTTTGTCAAATCCCGCACGTGAATTCAGTCTCGCAAAAAGCATTAAAAAAGGCCCATATAGGGCCTTATATACTAACTAGTGACTTCCAGACTGGTCTCGATATTAATCGAGATATTCAATAGTCAGTTAAATCTGGTAGCAGGGGCGGGATTCGTTAGAAAACTACGTCTGCATTTTTTGAATACACGCCATCCTGACGCTAAACCAAAGACCTTCGGGATATGAATCCACCCCAGGCGCTACGGAAGCGCATAGTACTACATGCATCCCAATGAATACAAGGGTTTATGCCTAGCGGTATTGTGTAATTTTGAGTACTTTTACCCTTCACGGCCAGGAATTATCGATGGTTGATATCACAGGCGAGTCGAGGGGAGGCCGGGATTTGACAATCGAATATTACCTGGGCTAGTTTCTGCAGGATTTTATTGCTTTTATATCCCCAATTTTTGCCCCAAAAAAATGACCAGTAGCTTTTTCTTACAAAAACTGCGGCCAAATTCAGCCCTGGCTTAAAATTTAAAAAAGTCCCCTACATCCACTTTTACATCTCCCTCAACATCTACCGGCACCTTTTCTGTCATTTTATAAGCGGTGGCATTGACAGATCCCTTGATTCCAATTTTTACTACTCCCCGTGAGATTACGCTGACCAGTGACCTTAATACCCCACCGCCTACATCTTCAAGAGACGAATTAAACACAAGATCGTGTGTCATTACCGTGTTTTCGGGTATTTTAATACTCTTTTTTATACTGGCTCTGGCTACCTTGTAATCGTTGACGTACAAATTCAGGTCGGAGTCCTTGATTTTGATCTCAAAATCGTTTGGGTTTTTCAAGACCAGTGAAGCGGTAATTTGCACATTGGCAGAGCTGAACTCATCCACATGCACGGATGCAACCTCAAGCAGTTCGACATTCTTGTAGGCACAGGATGTGCCCAGGATAATTACGCTAAGAAATAGTAAAATGTGTCTCATTGATCCGTCGCCAAATAGTACGATGGTTTAATTATAGGATATATAAATCCATTCCCGCGAAAATTGGCAAATGGCAGACTTAAACCTCTTTATTCTATCCGGGGTAAGTCCTCCAGGCAGGCACACAACCGCAAATTCCTGGAAAATTACCAGTTAGTTTGGCCCACTACGCCAATCGCCTATCCCAGCGCGCCAATGTGCATACAGGCCATGCGCAACACTCGAAAAACAATATATATTCACATGGAATTGTAAAAACATGGAGACACGAACTCGTGAAAAAACAAGTGACGCAAAAAGACCTGGTGGCATTAATCAATCACCGTCTAGTTTTTCGTGGAGAGATTTTGAAAAAGTGCGCAAAAAGTTCGTGGTGGCATAACAGCCTCGGAGACTATTTTCTGATCGACGTTCAATCAGATAGTGTTATCGACACCAACACAGATCTGGTAAAACTAGCTCGAAAAATAGGTGCTTTAAATAACTGGGAAGAACTTGAGCTTGTCGCATAATGGCTAAGCTAAAAACTACGGAAGAATGAGTAGCGGGGGCTGGATTTGAACCAACGACCTTCGGGTTTATGAGCCCGACGAGCTACCAGACTGCTCCACCCCGCATCAGGAGCGCGGAATGATAGCTAGGTTGATGCCAATTTTCAATATGTAATTTCTAGCATTGGGGCCATATTCGAGAAATGAATGGAGTCTGGTGATTTGGCGCCTGCAATGTACCTGTTATTACTCTGTCAAAAAAGGAATATCATCTAGCAAAACCTGTTGGTTAACTAAACGCCAGAATGCAATAGCCCATCAGCGCCGAAGGGAAGATTCCGAGACCCAATAAGGCCAGGCCATTTGCGCCAAGCAGGATCTTGACGTCGATCGCCTGCTTGATTGTGTTGATCTGATCTGGCAGCGGTTTTTCGAAATACATGACCTTGATTACCCGCAGATAATAGAACAGCCCGATCACCGAGAATAGCACTGCAAACACTGCCAGCCAGACCAGATCAATTTGTACGACCGACTGTAATACGCTTAACTTGGCGTAAAAGCCAACCGTCGGAGGTACCCCGGCCATCGAGAACATGGCGATTGCGAGCATTGCCGCATACCATGGATGGGTATCGTTGAGGCCGGTCAGATCGGCAATATTTTCCGCCTCGCTACCCTTGCGATTGAGCAATAGTAATACGCCAAATGCTACCGAAGATGTGATCGCGTAGGTAATCGTGTAAAACATCGCCGAGGCAAACCCGTTGGCGGTACCAGACAGGATACCGAGCAGGATAAAACCAACGTGCGAGATCGTAGAGTAAGCCAGCATTCGTTTAAAATTGGTCTGTGCTATTGCAATAACATTACCAATAGCTAGCGACAACACCGAAAGTGCAATTAGCATTTGCGACCAGTCGACCTGGAGGTCACCAAGGCCATCGACCAGTAGGCGCATTGTCATAGCGAATCCGGCTATTTTGGGTGCTGTACCGATAAATAGCGTGACCGATGTTGGTGCGCCCTGGTAAATGTCGGGCAACCACATGTGAAAAGGCACTGCACCCAGTTTGAATGCCAGCCCGACCACGATAAAAGTCAAAGCAAAAGCCATCGGTACCGGGTACTGTTCGATTTTCGAGTTAACCACGTCGGCGAGTTGATTAATGTTAAGGGTTCCGGTAATCCCGTAAAAAATCGAAATGCCGTATAGCAGTATTCCGGAGGCCATTGCACCGAGTACGAAGTATTTCATCGCAGATTCAGCGGCGGATTTCGAGTGCCGGTTAAACGCTATCATCGAATAAAGCGATAGTGATAACAGCTCCAGACCCAGGTAAATCAGTAATAAGCTGTGCGCCGATATCATGATCATCATACCCAGGGTCGCACAAAGCCCCAGCACGTAGTACTCGCCCTTGTAAATATCGTGGTCGGAAAGATAATCGCGAGAATAAATAAATACCAGTATGACAACTACACAGTTCGCTAATTTCAGAGTGACTGCCAGCTGATCGAGCACGAAAGAGCCACCAAAGCTGGAAATACTGTCCTCGGGAGCCACCGCAATTAAAACCACCGCCGTCAAAACCAGAGTCAGCACCGACAGGAGTAAACTAATCCAACGTTTTTCCTGGCTGAGAAACAGATCGACTACCAGTACCAGACAAATCATCGCCAGCATTATTATTTCTGGCAATGCCGGTATCAGGTTGGGTTGAATGAATTCTGTCATGATATGCCCGGTTATAACTTCGAAATCGTAATATGGTTTAACAGATTTTCAATCGTCGAATGCATCACCTTGACCAGCGGGTCGGGCCATAATCCCAGAACCAGTACCGCAATTGCCAATATCGCCAGAAACGAAAATTCGCGCTTATTGATATCGTTTAGGGCTTTCACGTTGTCGTTGGCTATCTCACCAAAAATAACGCGCTTGATCATCCAGAGTGTATAAGCGGCACCCAGTATCAGTGTTGTCGCGGCAAGAAATGCGATCCAGAAGCTCGCCTTAAAGCTGGCCAGAATTACCATGAACTCACCGACAAATCCCGAGGTTCCGGGCAAGCCCGCATTTGCCATCGCAAAAAACACCATGAATGCGGCAAATACCGGCATCGTGTTCACGACACCGCCGTAGTCGGCGATCTGACGGCTGTGCATGCGGTCGTACAAAACACCAACGCACAGGAACATTGCGCCGGAAATAAATCCGTGCGAAACCATCTGCACCATTCCGCCTTCAAGCGCCAGAACAGCGCCCTGGCTCCCGCCGTCCCCGCCGACAATGCGGAATACGATAAAAAAACCGAGTGTTACAAATCCCATATGTGCGATCGAAGAATAGGCAATCAGCTTTTTCATATCCCGCTGAACCAGCGCGACAAAACCGATATATACCACCGCGGTCAATGACATGGTAATGATCAGCCAGTCGAGTTCGACACTGGCGTCGGGCGTGATCGGCAGGCTAAAGCGTATAAACCCGTAGCCACCCATCTTCAACATGATCGCTGCAAGGATAACCGATCCACCAGTGGGCGCTTCCACATGCGCGTCCGGTAACCAGGTGTGTACCGGCCACATCGGTACCTTGACCGCGAAGGCAACCAGAAATGC
>PVMK01171890.1_pt1 | contig 24274 bp, 17 predicted proteins | sample 1853481 | NCBI WGS metagenome assembly PVMK01 (sample SAMN08533507, study PRJNA380276) | Marine sediment metagenome, whole genome shotgun sequencing project.
ATATAAACAATGACTGCATATTTCATCCGGCGCTTATTCTTGATTATCCCGACCTTTCTCGGCATCACGATCATGGTATTTATCGTGACCCGCTTTGTTCCGGGCGGCCCGATCGAGCGCATCATAGCAGAGGCCCAGCAACTGCAAAGCATGCAAGGGGGCCGAACATCCGGGCCGTCCTCAGTCGAACATCCCAGCCGCTTTCCGAGGAGCAGATCGAGGAGTTGAAGAAATACTACGGCTTTGACAAGCCGCTTTTCACCAGTTACATCCACTGGCTGGGGAAGGTGCTGCGGGGTGATCTCGGGACATCTACCCGGTACTACGACCCTGTCTGGAGCATGATCAAAGAAAGAATTCCTATTTCTCTTTATTTTGGCGTTATTTCCCTCATCCTTGTATACAGCATCTGCATTCCCCTGGGGATCATCAAGGCCATAAAGCACAAAACCTCTTTTGACAATGTATCATCGCTGGTGGTTTTTATCGGCTATGCCATTCCCGGATGGGTCGTCGGCGTATTGATGCTGGTTTTTTTCGCATCCTACTGGGAAATATTTCCCCTTGGAGAACTCATCAGCGACGAATTTGAGGACTTTACCCTCATCGGCAAAATCACTGATATCATCTGGCACACGATTCTTCCGCTGTTGGCCTATGTGCTGGGCTCTTTCACCGTGATGACGTTTCTGATGAAAAACAGCCTTATGGATAACCTGGCCTCCGATTATGTACGAACTGCCATGGCCAAGGGCCTGCCGTTTAATAAGGCCGTATTGAACCATGCGCTCAGAAACAGTCTGATTCCCATTGCAACGAGTTTTGGAAACAACATTTCCGTAATCCTCTCCGGGTCATTTCTGATTGAGAAAGTTTTCAATATTAACGGCATGGGACTGCTCGGATACGAATCGGTGGTGGATAGGGATTATCCGGTGGTGCTGGGAATTTTGGTGATATCATCGTTGCTGTTCATGATCGGCAATATTTTGTCGGATATCTGCGTGGCGATTGTGGATCCGAGGGTGAAGTTTGAATGAAACTTAACCCGTTAACCATAAAAAAATTCCGGCGTTTTAAGTCCATCAAACGGGGCTATTACTCTTTTATTATTTTTTTGATGATGATTCTTGCCTCCCTTTTTGCGGAAATGCTGGTGAATAGCCGGGCCTTGATTGTTCGGCATGAAGGAAAATATTATTTCCCAACCTATGGCAATTTAATCCCCGGGACAACATTCGGTCTGGATTATGAGTATGAGACCAATTATCGGCAACTGGCTGAAGAATTTGAAACAGAAAGCAGCGGCAACTATGTGCTAATGCCTCCGGTTCCATTTAATGCTTACGAGAATGACCTCAGAGAAGACCAATTTCCGCCGTTTCCCCCTTCTATTGAGGAAAGGCATTATTTGGGTACGGATGCGGTGGGCCGGGACATTGTTGCCCGGCTTGTTTATGGTTTTAGAATCGCCATCTTTTTTTCCCTGGCCCTGCTGCTGACCAACTATACGATCGGCGTCAGTATCGGCAGTGCCATGGGATATTTCGGCGGTAGATTCGATCTGTTTTTTCAACGAATTATTGAGATCTGGTCAAACGTACCTTTTCTTTACGTGATCATCATTATCTCTTCCATCATGGTACCGAATTTCTTTATGCTCATTTTAATCATGGCTTTTTTCGGCTGGATCGGTATCACCTGGACCATGAGAACCGTCACTTACAAGGAGCGGGCGCGGGAATATGTTCTTGCGGCCAGGGCCCTTGGGGCTTCAAATACGCGCATTATCTTTAAACATATCATTCCCAACACCATTTCCATTATTGTCACATTTGCGCCGTTTGCGGTTTCCGGCGGGATCGTCGCCTTGACCTCCCTGGATTACCTGGGCTTCGGGCTGCCGCCGCCCACGCCAAGCTGGGGTGAGTTGCTGCAACAGGGGTGGACGCATCTGGATGCGTGGTGGATTTCCGGATCGGTGATTGCCGCCATGATCATTACCCTAATCACCGTTACCTTTATCGGCGAGGCTGTCAGAGAGGCGTTTGACCCCAAACAGCACACCGTTTATGAGTAAGAATAATAAAGTAGTACATTAGATATTTAATGATAAGTATCTAAAATTTTATCCGAGACTGCGCTTGGAAAAAGTGGCCCCTGCGGGGCAGCAGATGCACCGAACATCTGACGGGACATGTTGCAGGTTTCAGTACAATGTCATTAGTTTATGGCTTGGTCTTATCTCTGTGGGAGCGGCTTTCCAGCCGCGATTAAACGATTACGGATTTATAGCGAATTTCTTTCGTGGCTGGAAAGCCACTCCCACGAGCAGTTTATAAGTTATTTACATTGGGTTTCGGTATTTAGAGCCTCCACGCCTGACACATGAAACCTTAAGTTTCTGACAACATGTTGTCAGATAAAGCCCGCTAAGGGCTTAATGCGATAATATAAAATTTTCTTGTCTTTTTATTGTCTATGGATAAGGTCGGCACTGTGGCTGACCCTACACTGATGTGCAGGGCGAAGTAGATACGCAGGGCGGGCCACCGTGCGCGCCGATAATATTGAAAAGGATGGAACATGAAATATTTCTACAAGCAGTGGTTGCCGATGATCAGTGCGACCTTATTAATATTTGCGTTGCAAACCGTTGTTGGGGCGGCGCCCGAACTTCCCGGGGATATTGAATGGCTCACCAATGATACCGATCCGGTGTATGCCTCTCCGGAAGCAAAAAAAGGCGGTACGTTCAGAGACTCGTTACTCAGTTTTCCAGCGACTTTTCGATTGGTTGGCCCGGATGCCAACAACAGTTTTGCCGGTGTTTTGCGAAGCAATCAACTTGGATTGATTGGCATCCATCCCAATACCGAAAATATCACACCCGAACTGGCAACTCACTGGGCGTTTGGAAAAGACAAGAAGACCATGTATTTCAAGCTGAACAAAAAAGCCCGCTGGTCCGACGGCAAACCGGTGACTGCCCATGATTTTGCCTATACGATAGAGTTTATGCGCTCCGAGTTCATCGTGGCACCGTTTTACAATGACTATTATACCCGGGAAATAGACAGGGTAATCGTATATGATGATCATACTCTGGCAGTGGTCGGAACCAAGGCCAAGCCGGATCTTCATTTGCATATTCCCATCGGTCCGACCCCCCGTCATTTTTTCGGCAAACTCGACAAGGGTTTTGTAAGAAAATTCAATTGGAAAATCGAACCGAACACCGGACCCTACCGGATATACGATTTCAAAAAAGGAAAATACATCAAGCTTGAGCGAAAAAAGGACTGGTGGGCCAAAGACCTTCGCTATTTCAAAAATCGATTCAATGTTGATCGGGTAATATTTAAGGTTGTCAGGGACTTCAATTTGATGTGGGAGTATTTTAAAAAGGCTAAACAGGATGTATTTCGCATCACATTTCCTAATTTCTGGCACGTCAAAAGCAAAACACCGGTAATCGAAAACGGCTATGTCCACCGCATATGGTTTTTTAACGATACCCAACAGTCGGCCATGGGAATGTGGCTCAACCTGGACCGGGCGATATTTAAAGACAAAAATGTTCGTTATGCCTTTGCCCATGCCATGAATGTTCAAAGGGTTATCGAGAAGATTTTGCGCAATGATTATTTCCGCCTCGATCAACACTATGTGGGCTATGGCCGTTATTCAAACAACAGCATCAAAGCCAGACAATTTGATTTGAAAAAGGTCGATGATTACATGAAAAATTCCGGCTGGAAACGCGGGCCTGACGGAATCTGGGTTAAGAACGGCATGCGGTTTTCGGTTGAGGTGACCTACGGATTCGACGAGCATACTCCCCGATTGGTTGTTTTGAAGGAAGAGGCCAAAAAGGCCGGAATTGAACTCAGACTCCAAAAAATGGATTCCGCCACGGCATTTAAAAAATTTGTCGAAAAGAAACATGACGTTGCCTGGATGGGCTGGACCACAGGGTTGCGGCCGGCCTTCTGGCAGCACTATCATTCCGCCAACGCCCACAAACCCCAAACCAATAATATTTCCAACACGGATGACCCTGAGCTGGACAGGCTGATCGATGATTATCGAAATTCACTTGATAAAGAGGAACGAATTCAGCTTTCTCTTAAAATACAGGAAAAACTTTATGAGATAGGGGATTTTGTCCCCACCTTCATGGTGCCTTATGTCCGTCAGGCCTACTGGCGCTGGTGGCGTCTGCCCAGAGTTCCCGGCACAAAGCATTCCGACGACCTTTTCGATCCTTTATTCTTGGTTATTGAGGTTATCAACAAGACAAGGGGCTTCGGCTATGGTGGTGAAAATTCTCCTATTGGGGCCTTTAATTTCTATCCCATTTATATTCCTCTTTTGGGAGTAAGGTTTCAGGTGTCAGTGTTCAGGATATGCTATTGCGTCTACCTTTCCTAACACTTATATGAAACTACATATAGTTGGAACAGCGAACCGCAGAATGTCGAATATCGAACCGCAGAATGTCGAAGGGTGGAATCGCTTTGCTCAGTCTTTTTTAAAATAGACAGAATACATTACTTCAACATTCGATATTCATTATTCGATATTCGATATTCGCTTTTTCAAAGTTTCTTTTCCGATCAGACTGGCCGCTTTTCAGGCCAGAGGCGGTGCTCGTGTGAAACTACATAAAAATGGCATAGTTTCTTTTTCGATTTGACTGGCCGTTTTTTTGGCCAGCGGCTGGGCTGAACCTTTGAACCCTGAACCTTCAAACCTTCTTCAGCAGCGTTTCATGCATAACGACCAGCGTATCCTCCCGGCCGAAGGCGCCGGCTTTGGTCACAACCGGCAGACCCTCCAGAGGTCCACCGATAAGCGTGCCCTGTACCACACCGGTAACGACTTCTCCAAGTATTCGTATCCCCTTTCCGCCGACAGAAGTTAAAACCGCATCGGCGGTATCTCCTCCGGTGAGAAAAAGAAGCCCCGGTTGGGCGGCTGCAAGAACTTCGGCAACGAAAAACGCCAAGCCTTTTACAATCGAATCTGCAGATTGAAGAAAGTTTGCCCGCCGGGGTACGGAGGGGCTGTTTGGCAGCGACGCTATGGTAAGGATCACATTTTTTTTCAATAAACTTGAGCGCGTCAAAGACACTGTTTTCGAAAAGTCATCTCCGCGGTTCTGATCAGCCAGCATCCCGGGGGGCAATTGGATAAATTCGTAGGAATGTCTTTCCAGCAGTTTATCGATTTGCTGTCTGGTGACTGCCGAAGCAGTGCCGCAAACCAGTAAATTGCAACCGGCGCGTTTGATTTTTGGGCCGGATTTTACAATCTCCCTTTTGGAAAACAATGATTCGGCCATACTCCCTGCCAGTCCGGCGGAACCCACCGCAAGTACTTTGCCGGGAAAGGAATTAACCAGCTGAGCGATCCGGTGGAGGTGATACCTGCTGTGGCATCAAATACGATATGCCGCACACCGCGCAGAATGTGCCGGTCTATTTTCTCCTGAAGTCCGTTATCAGTACCATCCAGATACTTCAGGGCCACATGTCCGACCGGATACTTGCTATGGGATTGCACGATCCGGGACAGATGGGATTCTTTCACCGGAGTGATCGGGTCTCGGGAAATTTCGCTTTGATCCAGCGGGAACCCATGAACCCGGTGAACATCATTCTCGGTTGTCCGCCCCATTTCAGGAAACGCCGGAGTGATAAAAGTCACCTCATAATCCAGCTCATCCAGCAGTGCGTCGGACTCAGACCCTATGTTGCCCCGCATACAGGAATCAATTTTTTTATAAATCCAGAGCGGTTGTTTCTGCGCCAGCCCTTGCGCCACGGCGGCCAGACGATGATACGCGGCATCGGCACCCATAGCTCGACTGTTCGTGTAAAGAGCCGTCGCCCGGGCGGAAGAAGGCAAATTTGGTTCCCGTATCCGATCCAAATGCTGATAAGAAATCAGGGTGGTATCTTCAAAAAAGGGACGGAACTGGACCGCTGAGTCAGCGGCTCCCGTTAAATCATCTGCGATGATGACGATATTATTCATCATATTCTCTTAGTTTTTGACAGGATCTACCGGATTTAATCGATAAAGAAAAAAATATCCTGATAATCTTGTTTATCCTGTCGGAACAAAGCAATATAATAGAACCCATTCCAATTTTTATCTCTTTTTACTCAAACTTGTGCCTGATTATAGCGCCTTTATCGGCTGATTCCGCCAGACGCGAATACAAGGCCAAATAGCCTCTTGTAAATTTCGCTGCGGGCCGTTTCCACTTAGCCAGCCGATCCTGGATTTCCTGATCTGAAAGGTGCAAATGCAGTTTTCGATCGACAATATCGATGGTAATCTCGTCTCCGTTTTCCACGACGGCAAGCGGCCCGCCTTCAGCGGCTTCAGGAGAAATATGCCCGACAAAACAGCCGTTGTTGGTACCGGAAAAGCGGCCGTCCGTTATCAACGCCGTTGTCAGCGCCAGTCCCCTGCCGTAAAGCAGTTTCATGGCCTTGTACATTTCCCGCATGCCGGGTCCCCCTTTGGGGCCTTCATAGCGAATCACCACCACCTCGCCGGGTTTTACCTCATCCTCCAGTATCGCCTTATCCGCGGCTTCCTCGGTATCGAAACAATGCGCCTTACCCGTGAACGAGTGCATGTCCGGATGAATGGCAGCCGGTTTGGTAACAGCGCTATTGGGTGCCAGATTGCCGTGCAGAACAGCGAGCCCGCCTCCTTTGCTCCAGGGGTCTTCAAACGTTTTGATAATGGCACGGTTGGGCGCAGCCACGGCGGCAACGTTTTCAGCCACAGTCTTGCCGGTTACGGTTAACGCATCTCCGTGCAGAATGGGAAGCAGTTCCTTCATAACCGCCGATACGCCTCCCGCGTGGTGGAAATCAGGAACATTGGGAGCGGCAGCCGGATTCATTTTAGCGATGTGGGGTGTACTGCGGCATAATTTCTCGAAAAGGTCCATGGAAATTTCACAGTCGGCTTCGTATCCAATAGCCGGGATATGCAGCGCAACATTGGTCGAACCACCAATGGCGGCACTGAGGCGAATACCGTTTTCGATTCCTTTTTGATTGAGAATCCGGCGTGCCGTAACACCCGCTTTTATCAGCGCCACAATCTGTCGCCCGGAATCCTGGGCCACTCGCAAACGATCGGCATAGGTTGCCGGAATCGTGGCACTCCCCGGCAGCGAGAGCCCCATGGCTTCAGCAACACAGCACATGGTATTGGCCGTTCCCAGAAAAGAGCAGGACCCGCAGGTCGGTGATGCGCAATTCTCCAATTCGTTGAAATCGGACGCATTAATCTTGCCGGTTTTTAACATCCCCAAACCCTCGGTGAGTGATGTGCAGTCGGATGCGCGACCATCAAACCGGCACCCGCCTTCCATAGGCCCTCCCACCACCATAATGGCCGGCAGATCGAGGCGCGCTGCCGCCATCAGCATCGCCGGAACAATTTTGTCACAGGAACCCAGCAGCACGACCGCATCAAGTTGATGGGCTTCAACCATCATTTCAATATCATTGGCGATCAGGTCGCGGGTCGGCAAAATGTAGTGCATCCCCTTATGTCCCTGAGCAATGCCGTCGCAGGCGGCGATAACGCCGAATTCCACCGGAGTGCCGCCGGCCTGGCGGATCCCCTGTTGCACATACTCCGAAACCTGATTCAGGTTGTAATGTCCGGGAACTACCCGATTCCACGAATTGGCAATTCCAATTAAAGGCAACTCAAGATCATAATCGCTGTAGCCCATGGCTTTGTATAACGAGCGATTTATCGACCACTCCGGACGTTCAAGAATTTTTTTGCTGCGCAGGTTCATGGTAGCTCCTTTGTCGTTAGTTCAGACCTTGTTGAATAGTTTACTGGTTGAATGGTTGATTAGGTAAATTATAGATATAATTTCACAATGTTACGATTATTTAAAACTTTTGGGACACAGATTTGCACAGATAAACGCAGATTAGTACAAACCGCCTGGCGGTGGAATCCCTGCTATATACAAAAGTGCCAACTTGCTATGTGTCCTTTCTCGCCGAAGGCGAAATAAGCTTTCTTTTTAATCCGTGTTCATCTGTGTCCTAATTGTCCTTTCTTTTGAAACATGAAGTGTCCAATTATTTTGCAAATATGGAATAAATCCATTTTTGCAACCACTTAACCAATCAGCTAATCAACCAATCAACGATATCTGTACCTGAAACCCATTGTCCAACGAGTAACCAGTACCCAGCAACGAGTACCCAGCAACCAGTACCCAGTAACCAGCACCCAGTACCCAGCGCAAGTACCCTATACCCAATACCCAGCACCCAGTACCCAATACCCAGAAACCAGCACCCAGTACCCAGCTACCAGCACCCAGTATCCAGCACCCAGTATCCAGTATCAATACCGCTTATCTGTGTCAACAGAGATGCGCCTGAAGCGATAATTATGATCAGTGGTTGAACGAAAATCCGGCTAATTTTGATTTGTTGGGTTTCGCCCTTTGAGATCGGGTTCCGGCAAATGCATAATTTTTGTAGGTTGGGTAGAGGTACGAAACCCAACATAAACGATCAGGCTCTACCCAACCTACCAAAAACCGGACTTTTCGTTCAGGCACCTTTAGATTAATAACAAATCATTACAATATGCGTCATACCCGCGAAGGCGGGTATCCAGTCTTTTAATCGACTTTTTTACAATCTCATCAAATTTATTAGTTATTTTGTTTGGAGCCAAATTGGCAATTATTTGGGGAAATAAGCATCTTTGACGAGGACTTCGGGTCCCTATCCCTAATGCCTTCCTTTTCCTTAACCCTGAACGTTGAACCCTGCTTGTGGGGTCGAAGCCCGAACCGAAGGGCGGAGCCCCAAATCTGTGAACGGTTTCATTATTTTTTCTATTGACATAACCTGATTTAAACGCTTTATATTGTTTACGCATTGAGCGATCCTAAACGGAAATTTAATCTTGAAAGGAGAAAATGACCATGAAAAAGCAGGACAGCAACATGACACGCAGGGATTTTATCAAAACCTCCAGCGCCGGTCTGGCAGGTGCCGCAATTCTGGCAAGCCCGCTGGGACCGCTGGCCGGTAAAGCACTGGCAGCCACTCCCGCCGAACCTGGCGGTCGAAAAAGGAGAAACCCTGAATGTTCTCAGGTGGAGCGTTTTTGTCGGCGGTGACAAAGACCTCTGGGAGGTGAATTGCCGCAAGTGGGAAAAAGTCACCGGATGCAAGGTGGTTAACGAATATATTTCCTGGGAAGATGTCCGGCCCAAAGCCGCCATGTCGGCTGCCGTCGGCGCCGGTCCGGACCTGGTCTCCGGCTGGCACGATGACCCGCACCTGTATCCCGATAAGCTGGTGGATGTCACCGATGTGGCCGAATACCTCGGTGCTAAATACGGCGGCTGGGAAAATGTTTGTATCCCTTATGGAACCAAGAATGGCCGCTGGATAGCCATTCCTATTGGCGCTCCCGGACAGCAAATTGTCTATCGCAAATCCTGGGTCAATGAAGCCGGTTACAGCACCTTCCCCGACAAAACAGATGAGTTTATCAACTGCTGCAAGAAACTCAAAAGCATGGGCCATCCGGTAGGCTTCGCCCTGGGCCATGCTGTTGGTGACGGCAATAATTTTGCTTACACCTGGCTGTGGTCACACGGGGCATCAACCGTTGACGCCGACGGCAAGCCGGCCATCGACAGCCCCGAGACAAGAAATGCCCTGGATAGTATGAAAGAATTATACAGCGCCATGATTCCGGGCTGTGCCTCCTGGCAGGATTCCCATAACAACAAGGCCTTTCTGGCAGAACAGATTGCCGTGACCAACAACGGTATCAGCATTTATTATGCATCCAAGGGAAAGCCGGAATGGGCGGAAATCTCAAAGGACACCTACCATGCCAACCTGCCCATCGGCCCGGTCGGTAAACACTCCCAGCTGCATTTGTTCAACCAGGCCTTTATTTTCAAGCACACCGCAGTTCCCAATGCAGCCAAACATTTTCTGATGTTCATGATGGAAAAAGAACAGGTAGCCCCCTGGATGGACGCCATGGGCGGGTATGTTACCCCGAGCCTGAAGGCGTATCGCGATCTTCCCGTATGGACCAGTGATCCGAAACACACTGCTTACCGTGACTGCGTAAAAAATATGTATTGGAACGGTTATCCCGGGCCCATTGGTCCCGCCTCGGCCGCGGTCATGGCTGAATACGTGGTGGTCGATATGTTTGCCAATTATTGCACCCGGGACGTGTCCAAGGACAAAGTCATTGCACGCGCGGAAAAGGCTATTGCCAGGGCGTACAGGTAGTGATGCCGGCAAATATGAACATAGGTTGAACCGCTCAGTTTAGGATTAAATAAAAATGCGAGGGATGGCCGTTCGTCAGGCAACGGAGGGCCATCCCTTGCCTACTCTTAAAGTTTTAATTTTGAATTCTGTGCATTTTATGAAAAAACTTTTTCACCACGAAACCACGAAATTTAGAAAACACGAAATTTGTCTTATATTTTTTTCGTGTTTTCGTGTTTTCGTCCTTTCGTGATTTCGTGATTAATCCGTTTTGGTTCCGGCTTGTCCGGGATATAAAATCAGATATTTTTCCTTCTATACGATCAACCAATAGCGATTAACTAATAACTTCGACTCTATTTTTGGAGGTAAACGAGTGGATGCTGTTGCCGCTTCAGAACAAGCACCGGAAGCGTCCGGTTTGCGTCAGCGGTTATCGCAGGCCCTGGAAAACCCGACCATCCTTGGTTTGCTGTTCGTAGCTCCGGCTGAACTCCTGCTTTTAATATTTCTGGCATACCCATTTTTGTTGGGACTGTGGCTGGGTTTTACCGATACCATTGTGGGCCGGGAGGGGAGTTTTATCGGGTTTGAGAATTACGCCTGGCTGCTGGAAGACCCCACTTTTTGGCTGACCTGTTTTAACACATTTCTCTATACGGTCGTGGCTGTTATTTTAAAGGCTGTCCTGGGTATCGGTCTGGCCGTGATTTTGAATCGCGATTTCAAGGGTAAAGGATTCATGCGGGCCATCGTTCTTCTGCCCTGGATTATCCCTACAGCCCTGAGCGCCATCTGCTTCTGGTGGCTTTACGATTCGACTTTCAGCGGCATTTCATGGACCCTGATGAAATTGGGCATTATCGACCATTTTATCGATTTTCTGGGCGACCCCTGGAATGCCAGATGGTCATTGATCGCAGCCAATGTATGGCGGGGGGTCCCGTTTTTTACCATCGGACTGCTGGCGGGACTGCAGACGATCAGCCCGGATCTTTACGAAGCGGCCGAGATTGACGGCGCCGGCGCCTGGAAAAAATTTCGCAGAATTACGCTGCCGCTGCTCACGCCGCTCTTAACGGTGGTGACCGTATTTTCCACCATCTGGACATTTGCCGATTTTCAACTGGTCTGGATCATCACCAAGGGCGGGCCGGCAGGTGCAACTCACATCTTCGGGACCCTTTCTTATCAAAGAGCGATGCAGGGCGGGCAATTCGGTGAAGGGGCGGCCATCTCCAATTTTATGTTGCCCATTCTGGTGGCCTGCGTGTTTATCGCTTTCGTTTTTTTGAGGAGAGAGGATTGAAATATGGCTATCGAACGCGTCGGTTCTAAAGTAATAAAATTCTATGTGCCCCTGGCGGCTTATCTGGCATTCCTTCTCTTTCCTTTCTATTGGATGGTCAATACGGTATTTAAATCGGACATTGAACTCTATAATATGGATCTCAATCCACTCTACGTCCACTCACCGACTTTAGGCAATATTGTATCATTATTCACTGAAACCATTTTTCTCAGATGGATGGCCAACACCTTTTTTGTAGCCATCAGTGCGACTTTAATCTCTCTGGTCGTCAGTCTCCTGGCTGCCTATGCTATCCAGAGATTGCAGTTCAAGGGTTCCGGTCCCACCGGTGTGGCCATTTTCCTGGCTTATCTTGTGCCTCAAACCATTTTATTCATCCCGCTGGCTCATACCATTTTTAAATTAAAACTGTGGGACTCGCTGTGGGCACTGGTCCTGACTTACCCGACCTTTCTCATTCCGTTTTGCACCTGGTTGTTGATGGGATACTTTAAATCCATTCCCAAGGAGATGGAAGAATGCGCCATGATTGACGGCGCCAGCCGGATTATGATTTTTCGCCGGATCATACTGCCCCTGTGTCTGCCGGGAGTTTTATCGGCCGGTATTTTTTGTTTCACGCTATCATGGAATGAATATCTTTACGCCTTGGCGTTTATTTCCAGCACCGCTAAAAAGACGGTGCCTATCGGTCTGGTCACCGAACTGGTCCGGGGAGACGTTTACCACTGGGGGGCCCTGATGGCAGGCGCCCTCTGTGCCTCCGTGCCGGTCGCCCTGGTGTACTCTTTTTTTGTTGAGCACTATGTTGCGGGCATGACCGGTGCATTGAAGGAGTAAAACACATATGGCAGAAGTACGCTTAGAAAACATTTGCAAGCATTTTGACGAAGTCGTAGCGGTCGACAACTTCAACCTGTCCATCCGGGACAAGGAATTTGTGGTCCTGGTCGGCCCCAGTGGCTGCGGCAAAACCACCACGCTGAGGATGATCGCCGGTCTGGAGAGTATCACCAGCGGAGATGTGTACATTGGAGACCGTCTCATCAACAAGCTGCCGGCCAAGGACCGCAACATCGCCATGGTATTTCAAAATTATGCACTTTATCCCCACATGACAGTGTTTGATAACATGGCCTTTGCACTGGAGATGCGCAAGCGGTCAAAAGATGAGATCAAACAACGCGTACAGGAGGCTGCGGAAATACTCGGCATCCAGGCGCTTTTGTCTCGCAGGCCCAAACAGCTATCCGGCGGCCAGCGACAGCGTGTGGCGCTGGGACGTGCGATTGTGAGAAAGCCGGAAGTGTTTCTATTTGATGAACCCCTGTCCAACCTGGATGCCAAGCTCAGGGCTCAGACCCGGCTGGAGTTGAAGAAACTTCATGAACGGCTCGCCACCACGGCGGTATATGTGACCCACGATCAAATTGAAGCCATGACCATGGGGGATCGTATCGTGGTCATGCACGATGGGTTTATTCAGCAGGTCGGCTCGCCGCTGGAACTCTATGACCGGCCGGTCAATAAGTTTGTGGCCGGATTTATCGGCAGCCCGGCCATGAATTTATTCGAGGCGGAGTTAAACGGAGCCGGAGATGGGGTTTCCCTGCGGGCCGGCGACTTCACCCTCGACTTGCCGTCCGAAAAGGCGCAGCATTTTCAAGGTTACACCGAACAAAAGGTGATCGTGGGTATTCGGCCGGAGGATTTCAAGCAGGCCGCCGAACATAGCCCGGGGAAAACCATCCCGGCCACGGTGGAAGCGGTTGAACCACTCGGTAACGAAACCTACGTAAATGTGGCTGCCGGCAACGTAGCGCTGACCGCGGCTGTTGGCAAGAGAACCGAGATTAAGCCCCACAGCACTCTCAATCTGGTCCCGATTTTTGAAAACATGCATCTTTTCGACATCCGCAGTGAGAAATCGATTCTTGGTTATTGAGGCCGCTTCGCTGGCGGTCATTTTATGCGCTGAGCCCCCTCTTCTGGTGGCTGAACAATTTCTTCCGAGCGGTCGGTTGCCGAGGGCGGTGTTGGCGTGAGCCTGCAAATGTCGGCGTAGAACTCCGGGCTCAATTGGATGTCCACCGATCGAAGCGCATCTTCCAGCTGATCAACGTTGCGGGCACCCAGAATCGGGGCCGTCACCGCCGGATGCCGGGATACCCATGCGACTGCCAGGGAGACCGGATGGTATCCATGCTCTTTGGCAAATCGGTTAAACCGCCGGGTGGTGTCAAACATCCATCCTTCACCGTAGCGCTTCCGATACATGTCGTCGTCGGCCAGGCGCGCAGAACCCGATTGGCGATCCTTGATGTATTTCCCGGTGAGCATTCCACCGCCCAGTGGGTTGTAGGTGATGACCCCGAGTTTCTCGGACCGCGCAAGAGGCAGGATTTCAACCTCTGCCTGGCGCTTGATCAGATTATACATGGGCTGAATGCAGTGAAAGGAGGTCCAGCCGTTGCAGGCGGATATGCCCAACGCCCCTGGCAATCTGCCAGGCGGCAAAGTTGCTGACACCGGTATAGCGAACCTTTCCCTGGGCAACCACATCATCCAGGGCCCGCAGGGTTTCTTCGAGGGGGGTATGCTCGTCAAACCGGTGCAGGAAATAGATATCAATGTAATCGGTGTTCAGACGTTTCAAACTGGCCTCCAAAGATGATATCAGGTGTCGCCGGGATCCCCCTTGGGCATTGTAACCGGTACCCATCGGTGAACCGAATTTGGAACTGACAACAAGTTCGTTGCGGCAATCGGAAATCAGTTCACCTAAAATGCTTTCGGCACGGCCCTCATTGTAGACATTGGCGCAGTCAAAAAAATTGATGCCGGCATCCCGGCAGCGATTAAAAATGTCTTTGGCAGCGGCCTTATCGGCCTCACGGCCAAAGGTCATGGTCCCCATACACAAACTGGATACCTGAATACCGGTATTTCCTAAAAAGCAGTATTCCATTTTGAACCTCCTTCTGCTATATGTTCCCAATCCGGACAAGCCGGAATTGAATATTGTCAATTGAAGATTGAAGATTTGTGGTATCGCTTCGCTCTGTCTTTTCTATTAAAATCGATCGTTCGACCCAGTCGTTAGACTCTGTCGTTAGGCCCTGAGGCTCTCGAAGGGAGGCTCTCGACGGGTAGAATTGCTTATAAGCGTTCACGGGTTCAAAGCCCGCCTTGGTGCGACTCGTGGCACGATTCCAAACCTATGCTTGAGTAAGCTTAGACTGTACTTTTCACATGTACAGTGCCGATGATCGGTCTGGGCCAGGGGTTCAGGGGTTCAAGCATGATATTTCAATGAGTTTGATGTATCAACAAAAAAATATCTTTCAAATCCGTTTGTTTCGCTTTCAAATAGAAATTCCGACATGTTGTTTGGGCCTAGGTTGAGCGATTCAACGTTCATGGTTCCCGGTTAAAGTGCCCAACTGGTCTCGAACAATAGTATTACGCATCAAACGGGTCGAAATCCATGTTTCACCCAATGGATAAAAACGGCCAATCCAAACAATGGAGTATAAAATTAAGGACACCAGAGTCTTATAACCTTTGAACCTTGAACCCTGAACCTGGAACCGATCACTTTAGGCTGGAAGCGGAGCGGAGTCTTACCCTCTGAACCTGAACCTGTGAAAGGTTTCGAATAAAGATATCGCCCGCTACATCGGAGGATTTGCTGTCATGTTCGATATAGTTGCCTTTGGAGAGGCCATGGTCCGGATGTCACCGCCGGATTTCAAACGACTGGAGCAAACGACGACCCTTGATTTGCACATCGGTGGGGCTGAATTAAATGTGGCCGTCGGAGCTGGCCGTCTCGGTCTGAAATGTGCCTGGGTATCCAAACTGCCCGACAATCCTCTGGGGAGAATGATCGCAAATAAAGCGCGTGAACTCGGAGTGGATATCTCCCAGGTTATCTGGCAGAATGAGGGCCGGGCCGGGCTGTATTTTCTCGAATTTGGAGCCTCTCCCCGCTCCAGTTCCGTTCTTTACGACCGTGCGAATTCATCTTTCAGCAGTATCAAACCCGGGGAATTGGATTGGCAAAATATCCTTAAAGATACCAAATGCCTCCATTTAACCGGGATTACGCCGGCCGTCAGTGAATCGGCGGCCGAAACAGCCATGGACGCTATAAAAGCGGCAAAAGCATGCGGCTGCAAGGTGAGCCTGGATTTGAATTACCGGGCCAAACTGTGGCGCCGGCAGGAAGCCCGCCAAACCCTGTCACCCATGATGGATTATGTCGATATTCTGATAACAACCAGGGGTGATACGCGCACGATTTTGGACATATCCGCAGAAACAGACGAGGCTCTGGCGGCGATATTGCTGGAACGGTATCCGTTTGAGGTCGTGGCTGTCAGCTACCGCGAAGGAGATACGGTATGGCGGTGCAGCTGGAGTGCCCTCGCCCAAACCAGGGATAAAACCTTCAACACACGGACCTATGCCATCGATATTGTCGATCAGGTCGGCCGGGGAGACTCTTTTGCAGCCGGATTTCTATACGGCTATATCTCACGGGGTGATGTGCAGAAGGCTCTGGATTACGGCGTCGCTTTTGCGGCCCTGAAACACAGTTTTCCCGGAGATTTCAACTGGTGTACAAAAGAGGAGGTGGAAGCCCTGCTGGCGGGCACCAGGCCCGGGGTTAACCGATAACAAAATTGCCTAAAATTCAAAATGCCTAAAGTGCCTAAAATTGAGGTATTCTGTCGATTTTATTCGGACTTCGCATGTTAAGTTATTTTTTATTTAACTGATCGTATACCTACCAGGTTCCAAAATGCGTTCGGGCTTATAAACAGCCGGAGCGAAGCGACACCGCAATTTTAGTCATTTTAAATTGTAGCTCATTTTTCCGGTTTATCCGGGTGAGGTAATCGATGATAAAATTAAATCGTGTACTCTGCACTGAATGTCAAATTTGCATGATCATCTGTTCGTGGACCCATTTTGGAGAAAATACCACCAAACGCTCACGGATTTTTGTGGACGCAAAATGGCCTGAAATACCGGCAATAAATGTATGTTTGGCTTGTCCCGACCACGAATGCGTCACGGCCTGTCCGCATGACGCCCTGGTCTGGGGAAATTGGATCCAGCTGGATAAAAATCTCTGTGACGGCTGCGGTGCATGTGTAGAGGCCTGTCCGGTAAACGGTGTTCATATGGATTCACAGACCGATCTTCCACTAATCTGCGACACGTGTGAAGGCCAATTTCAGTGCGTACAATGGTGCCCCACTCAAGCCATCCAAATAAAGGGATAGGGTGTGAATCAAGACGTAAAGTGAAGGAGTGATGGAGTAATGGAATGTTGGAGTAATGGAGTGATGGAGTACTGGAGTGTTGGGCTTAAAAACGGTTCAGGGCTTTAAACCTGCACTCTCGTCCCTGAACTGCATTTGGGATGCGTATTTGCGAGAAAAGCCTGGATTAAACAGCAAACAGATTGAACGTCGAACATCGAACGTCCAACATCGAACGTCGAATATTGATGACGCTACGCTTTATCTAATTTTAAAACAAGCGAACCACAGCTTGCAACGGGCCCTTCGGCAAGCTCAGAGCTTGAGCACGTCGAAAGCAGCCGAATCGAATTTCGAAGGGAAGCTTCGCTCTTGCAGCGATTCCAGCCCGCAGGCTTCTATCCCGTATGCTTACAGGCCGGAGGCGCAGGCGCTTGCGCCAAGTGTTGCTCAGTTCTTTTAATAAAATTGACAGAATTCATTATTCGATGTTGGACGTTCAATGTTCGATGTTCGACGTTCATCAGTTTCTTTTTCGATTTGACTGACCGTTTTTTTGGTCAGCGGCGGCGCTGAACCCTGAACCTGAAACCACTCAGTGTATGGAATAGATACTTATGAAAACCTGGCACGGGTATACCGGCAAAATATTGGATGTGGACCTTACCTCCGCAACCTTATCGGAAACCGAACTGGATCGCACAGTTGCAAAAAATTATATGGGAGGCAAAGGCTTCGGTGCGAGGATCCTTTATGATCAGTTAGCGCCTCATTGCGACCCTCTCTCACCGGAAAACATTCTGGTCTTTGCCACCGGACCGCTGACGGGCACCCTGGCGCCATCCAGCGGACGCTTTGAAGTCTGTACCAAAAGCCCTGCAACCGGTTTGTGGCTGGATGCAAATTGCGGTGGTTTCTTCGGGCCCGAACTAAAATTTGCCGGATATGATATGGTCATCGTCAGAGGCAAAGCCGCCTCACCGGTGATGCTTGTCATTGAGGATAACAGATTCGAACTGAAACCGGCCGGCGATCTCTGGGGAATAGATACCATAACGACTCACCGGCAAATAAAAGATACCCTGGGAAAAGAGTTCAGAGTCGCCTGTATCGGAGAGGCGGGAGAAAAAGGCGTTGTTTTTGCCGGGATCATTTCCGAATACAGAGCACTGGGCCGGGGCGGCGCCGGTGCGGTAATGGGATCGAAAAATTTGAAGGCTATCGCCGTCAGAGGTACCCGGAGCATCGCCATTCATGCGCCGGATCATTTTATGACAACCTGCCGCGAGGCTTTCAACGAGCTTGCCAACAACCCGGATACAGGGGGCGGACGCCAAAAATACGGAACCAATCTAATTTTATCGTTGATGGATGAGACCGGTATTCACCCGGTGCGAAATTTTCAAAAAGGTAAATTCGCCGGCGCATCACAGGTAAATGAAGACGCTATTGAAAAATATTATGTCAGAAACAAAGCCTGTTTCGGTTGTCCCATTTACTGCAGCAAGATTGCCGAAGTAAAGGAAGGAAAATATAAGGGCAGTTTCACGGAAGGGCCGGAATATGAAAATGTCTGGGCCTTTGGGGCCAATTGTGAAAATGTGGATATCGCTGCCATCATCCAGGCCGAATATCTATGTGACTACTACGGACTCGACGGAATCTCCACCGGCAATGTCATCGGCTTCCTGATGGAGTGTGTTGAAAAAGGGGCCTTGAGCGAAACCGACATGGGTTTTCCCATGAACTTCGGCAACGATGAATCCATTATTCAGGCCGTCCATCTTATCGGCCAATGTAAAGGACCCGGTAAGCTGTGGGGCCAGGGGGTCAAAAAAATGGGAGAACGGATCAAGGAAACCCGGCATTTTGCCATGCACGTAAAGGGTCTTGAATTGCCTGCTTATGATCCCCGTGGATCAACGGGCATGGCACTGGCCTATGCCACCAGTGATCGCGGCGGCTGCCATTTGCGATCATGGCCCATCGGCGATGAACTCCTGGCAACCGAGGACCGGATGGACCTTTCTTCCATCGAATTTAAAGCCGAACTGGTAAAAACCCAGCAGGACCTTTTCTGCATGGTCAATTGCAGTGGTATGTGCCTGTTCGCAACCTTTGCGGTGAGCCTGAAACAAATTACCCCTTTTCTCCATTCCGCCACCGGAATTGAGGCCTTTGGCTCCTCTGATGAAGTCATGAAGATCGGCGAAAGAGTCAACAACCTGGTGAGACTTTTCAATATCAGGGAAGGTCTCACCAAAGACCTGGACACACTTCCAAAGCGCTTTTTCAGTGAGCCGCTCAAAGAAGGACCCTGCCCGGATCGTGTGGTTGAATTGGATCAGCTGAAAGCGGAATACTACCTCGTCCGCGGATGGGATTCAGACGGCATCCCCACCGATGAGAGGATGCAAAAACTTGCAATCTAGGTTCAGCGGTTCAGCCCGCCCTGGCCTACGCCTCGGAGAGTGCGACTTATAAGATCATATTACGGCCCGTGTCAGGTTCCCAAATATGACACTAAATAATTGAGCAATGTAAAATCAGGTCTGGCCCAGGGGGTTCACCGTTCAGGGTTGAAAAAAACAAGACAGCTTGTATCAAAAGGATCGTGTTTGTAGGCGTTCACGGGTTCAAAGCCCGCCCTGGCCTCCGGCTCGTAGCCTACGCCTCGGAGAGTGCGACTCTTGGCATGACTCCAAACCTATGCTTGTAGGCTTAGACTGTACTTTTCGCATGTATAGTGCCCGATGATCGGTCTGGGCCAGGGGTCCAGGGTTCCATTCTCGTCCCTGGGCTGCATTTGGGATGCATTTTAAGAGAAAAGCGTCAGCTTTGTCAGGCCTAATCCAAAATTTTGAGCCAAATTGGCAATTGTTGGGGAAAATGGGCATTCTTAACCAGGACTCCGGGTATTTATATTTAATGCCTTTTTTGTCCTTAACCCTTGTATGAAACTACGCCAAAATGGCACGGTTTTCTTGATGATTAAACCGGCCACATTGGTAGCCGGCCGGAACAGCAAACCGCAGAATATCGAATTTCGAAGGATGGAAACGCTTCGCTAAATCTTTTTTTTAAACAGACAGAATACATTCATTCGACGTTCGATGTTGGACGTTCGATGTTCGACGTTCATCAGTTTCTTTTTCGATTTGACCGGCCGTTTTTTTGACCGGCAGCGGGGCTTAACCTTGAACCCTGAACCCTGAACCTTGAACCGCTCAGTTTAGGTACAAATATTGGAGGTCCAATATGTATAGACCCGAAGGCGTTTATGTGGCAATGCTTACCCCTTTTGATGAGGACGGATCGATTCACGAGGGAGAATTGAGGCGAATCGTCGATTTTCAAATCGAAGGCGGTGTGCACGGCTTGTTTCCCATAAGCTCGGTGGGAGAATTCATCCATATGAGCCGGGAAGAAAAATTCCGTATGATGGAAATCGTCGTTGACCAGAACAGCGGACGGGTAAAAATCACCCCGGGCGTCGGCTCCAGCAATCCTGCGGAATCTATAATTTTGGCTCAAAAGGCGAAGGACCTCGGATGTGAGGGGGTCGTTGTGGCACCCCCCTATTTTTACCCACTATCCCAGGAAAACATCGAACAGTATTTTGCAACCATTGCCGACGCTGTCAATATACCCAACATCCTATATAACATTCCCCTGTTCACCCAGCCCCTGTCTTACGACGTGGTCAAACGGCTGTCCCGGCACAAAAACATCGTCGGGATGAAGGACAGCAGCGGCAGCATGGTCGATTTCATGCATTTTATGGATAAAATCAAAATTGCCGGTGAAGATATTCACCTTCTAACGGGAAGAGAAGAAACCCTGTTTGCCTGCCTCATGGTCGGCGGAAAAGGGTGTATGACGGCGACGTCGGGAATTCTTCCCGAGATCATGGTCGACATCTATGAAGCCTGGCAGAAGGGGAAATATGAAGAAGCACGGCAACTGCAGACCTCTATTCTGCTCATTCTGCGCACCATGTTTGCTCTGCCCTTCCCCCTGGGATTTAAACTGGCCATGGAAATGAGAGGATTCAAAATGGGGCCGCCGAAACAGCCCCTGTCGGATGCCGAGCGCTTCAAATATCGCAACATGAAGACCCGGATTGAAAGGATCATGAAGGTTATCCTGGAAAAACTCGAGAAAGATCAGAAAGAAACCGCATAGAATTGAAGATTGAATATTGTCGATTGAATATTTGTCCGCCGCGTGTCACTCAGTCATTATTAGAACAGCGCTTTTTATAATCGATAATATTCATTAATAACGCAGCAGACGGAAGCCTCCGGCTTGCCCGCAGGGTGATAATTAATGAGATAAAATTGACGACCATCCTTTTTACTTATTAGGTAGATGGCCTTACTGCTATAGTTTTGTCAACTTGCTGTAATTTGATATTATTTGAACCTCTCATTAATTTTCATGCAGGAATCAGGTATCAACTGATACCGCAGAGACACCAGCTCCGAAAACATAAGCGCGATTCATGTTGACCTACTCCTGGTGATCTGCTGAACCGTTTTTTTGAGTTCCTACCTTTTGTGGCCCTTGCCATTGCCTGGAATCTTGCAAAATTCCATATATGGTTTGAGTATCATAATGTTAAACCTACTTATTTTATAACATATATAATAGCAGAAATCATAAATAAAATAAGGTAGGATCGGCAGCGACCCTACCTCATTTTTTATTAGCATTAGAACATAAGAACCATTATTATACACGCGGTTTTTGTTACTAAAATCAAATTCCGCTACAAATTAGTCAACAATGGTTTGCATTACTAAGACTGTAAATAGCCTATTAAGGTAAAACCCTATGCCAAAATTTTTTGTATTAGCCAAATGAACTGCGCAAAGATCTTCGCGCGGATTGACTAAAAAGAATTGGCCACCTGCACCAGCCCAATAATACCCTCCTACAGTACCTGGTACATTTACAACTCCCGGTAATTCGCGGACTGCAAATCCTAACCCAAAGCCAGTTCCTTCTCCAATCCAGCCTGTTTTTGGTATACTGGAACTCAGATGGTTTGCTGTCATATATTCTACTGTATTTCTACCCAGAATCCGCACTCCATCAAGTTGTCCGCCGTTTAGAAGCATTTGCAGAAACCGGATGTAATCATGAGCCGTTGAAACCAGGCCTATTGAGCCACGGCATAATTTGGGCAAACTTGTTGGGTAGTGTGAAGGCCATGTTGCCTTTGGCCCAGGCTTAGCCACCCTGTCAAGATCTTCTGGATGGATATAGTATCCTGTCTTATTCATTTGCAACGGTTTGAAAATGTTTTCCTCTAGGAATTTGTCCAATGTCTTACCTGAGACGATCTCTATGACACGACCAAGAACATCGGTCGCTTGGCTATATCCCCACTGTGTGCCGGTTGAAAGGCGAGGGGTAGTTTGCTTAGCTTTGTGACCATTTCAGCCAGCGTCTGGTCAGGATTCCCAAGCCCCGCCTCTTTGTACATCATATGGACCTTCGACTTGCCCATCCACGAATAAGTCAGCCCTGAGGTGTGCCTAAGTAAATCCTGAATAGTTATTTCACGTTCCGCTGGTACTTCAGAAAAAGTCTTTTCTCCAGTTTCACTGTCGGTACTCTCTACACCAACTTTCATTTCTTTAAACTCAGGAATAAACTTTGAGACCGGGTCTCGCAAAAAGATGCGTCCTTGTTCCTGCAATATCATAATTCCGACACTAACAATGGGTTTGGTCATTGAATGAATTTCAAAAATCGTATCTTTTTGCATTAGTGAACTGGTTTCCAGGTCCCTCATGCCAAAGCCCTCAAAGTAAGCAATTTTCCCCTTCCGTACCACCAGTACAACGCTACCAGGCATCACACCTTTTGCTATATTCGCCTCTAACGTCGCGCCAAGTCTATTAAGACGCTCTGATGAGAGTCCGACATCCTCTGGTTTAGCCGTGGAAAGTTCGGCCCATGATGTTGAGGTAATGAAAAAAAATAACAATGAAAAGATAATCAATAAGCAATAGCGACGCTTCATTTTCCCCTCCTTTTCAAAAATCAACTCCACACATTGAAAAAACCAGTCAAAAATTTTTCTATGAATTTAAATAAAAAAGCCCCCAAAAAGTCGCAATGGACTTCTTGGAGGCCCTGTATCGGTAACTTCATAATACCCTTTCTCATGGCTCTCTCCACGAAGGTTAGGGGTTAAAAGTGATTGATTTTTGAATATGCTTACAATAGGTGAATTTCAATTCGCGATGAGGCTCAGTTCAGTATAAAACTCCGAATGAGATCAATAGTCAAATGAGAGGACATTCTGCGTTGCGCTTCAGGACAACAAGAGATGGTTGTTTAATAATTTTTCTATATACCTACACGAAGTCGTTGTCGTTGTCAAGAATTTACTGAAAGTACTACATTGTAGCAATTTAAAAAGCGTGTGTATGGGCATGCTTGGGTGGTGCTATCTTGCCAGTATCTGGAATTAGCTATTATTACAGATATATAACTGCTATCCCAACCATCGATTGTTTCTCAATTTGCCTATAAGAGCATCCATATAAAGGGAACCGCTCTTTTATCGAGGGAAAATTTAACCCTATTTGCAAAATTCCCAAGACGTAGAAGGCATATGGAAGCCTTTTATAAAAAAAATACTCAGAGGTGGTTAATAAGTAATAACCCATAATTCGTTTTGTTGGCGTGGGGGGTAACGTTTTCCCAGTTTTACGTTTTCGTTTTCATCCATAAAAGGGGATGGGCAGAGCCATTGCTGACCCTAAATGATTTTCCCATTCCCTGTCTATCTTTATGGGCAATCATCCCTGTCAAACTCTGCAGCCAAAACCGCAAGGTCTGCTCCATCTATATCATTGTCATCACCATCGGTGTCACAAACACAAAGGTCAAACCACCAAGTGCAGTCTATTTCCCCCATAGCGAATGAGAATATTTTTAGGTCATCGTCATCAACTTTGCCATCATCATTAAAATCAGATTTACAAATTGGCGGGGTAATGGTGAAAACCGTATCACTTTCATCATAATGATCCCCATCAACATCTGAGATTCTTACCAAACATTCATCCGAAGGATTGTTCGGGACTTCCCAATCATATGAGCCATCATTTTCTGTGATTGCCGTAATTTCTATCCAATCCACGCTATTGTTAACCGAATATTCAATTTTTACATTTTCAATGTCGCCAGTTGATGTCCATGTGATTTCATGGGTAGTACCTGCGGTTAGTGCTTCTCCGCCATTGGGGTATAAAATATCCAAATCAGGTCCGGCACGAACGGCAGGTACTACCCATGAAATCACATGGACATCAACTGGCGACATTGAAAATGTAAAAATTGAATAT
>PVMK01120701.1_pt1 | contig 24270 bp, 21 predicted proteins | sample 1853481 | NCBI WGS metagenome assembly PVMK01 (sample SAMN08533507, study PRJNA380276) | Marine sediment metagenome, whole genome shotgun sequencing project.
ATCCCAACTGTCTGTGGTGTTGTTCTTTTCAAGGTCGAAATGAGCTTCTGCACCCCGGTATCCGTGCCTTTGATCGTACTCCTCAAGACCGCTTATCACGGCCTGGTTGGCGGTGGCCTGAAGGCGGGAGTCAATCGTAGTGTAGACCTGGTAACCGCCGGTATAGGCTGACTGGCCAAATCTTGCCAGCATGTCCTTCCGAACCATCTCAGCAAGGTAAGGTGCTGAAACTTCTGTCGTGGCACCGTGGCGAAAAGCGGTATTTTTCTCGTCTTTAGCCCGCTGGTATTCGGCGTCGTTTATAAAACCAAGTTCCAGCATACGGCCCAGTACGTAGTTTCTGCGGGCCATGGCGCGTTCGGGAGAGGTTATTGGATTAATCCTGGAAGGTGCCTTGGGAAGTGCTGCCAGCATGGCACATTGAGCCAGACTCAGTTCATCTACCGATTTGCCGTAATACACATCAGCCGCAGCACCTACACCGTAGGCCCGGTGGCCCAGAAGAATTTTGTTCAGGTACAGTTCGAGGATTTCATCCTTGGATAATTTACGTTCGATTCTTAGTGCCAGGAAAATTTCCTTGATCTTTCGGGTGAAAGTTTTTTCAAGTGTAAGAAAAAAATTTCGGGCCAATTGCTGGGTGATAGTACTCCCGCCTATCGACTTTTCACCGGTCGTCACAAGGGTCCAGACTGCGCGTGAAACTCCCTGGTAATCCACCCCGGGGTGAATACGAAAACGGGCATCCTCGCCGGCGATAAATGCATTCGTCAAAAACACCGGCATTTCGCTAATTTGCACCGGAATTCTTCGCTTTTCCCCAAAAACACTGATCAATTTTCTGTCTTGAGTGTAAACTCGCAAGGGCACTTGAAGTTGTATATCACGGAGTGTTTCAACGTCAGGAAGATCTTTTGCAACAACAAGATAGGTCACAATCAACGTGATCAATCCCAGTACAAATGAGACCATCACAAAGCGAATTATAAACGAAATACTTTTTTCACAACTGTATCCTGCTATGCTTGAGCCACAGAAAATGGAATTTTAGTTGATATATCCTTCTCCGGATAGCGGGAGAAGGGACAGAAGAAGATACACCGCATCGGACAGGGATGAGCCGGTAATGACGAGTGTTGACAACTCACCATTCCAGTGACCTCCCTCTGCTGTTCTTTAGCAGGTTATTGTTCATGTGTTAATCGAATCTGTAGTCAATGCCAAAATTGGTCGTTGAGTATTGCAGAGTTTTCTGTTAAAAACAGCTAGAAGAAGTCTCACTAAACCATTGGCACGGAAAAGGAATGGGGGAGTCTTGAAACTGTTTGGTAAAAAAACAGGTCCAGTTATAGGACTGGACATTGGCTCGACAAGTGTACGTTTGCTGCAGTTGTCCAGTCATGGGTCCGGATACCGGATTGACCACTTTGCTATAGAGCCGCTTAGCGAGGGCGTGGTGGTTGATAAGGCCGTACAGGATGTGGAAGCCATCTCGAACGCCATCTCAAGGGCGGTCAAGGCTTCGGGCACACGTGCCAAATCCTGCGCGATCGCGGTTTCCGGTTCGGCCGTATTCACCAAGACGATCAGCCTGCCGGCAAATCTCGCCGAAGCTGATATTGAAAGTCAGGTGCAAATCGAGGCCAATCAATACATCCCTTATCCCCTTGATGAAGTCAGCCTTGATTTTGAAGTGCTGGGACCATCACCGCGTAATGCGGATATGGTGGATATCCTGCTGGCTGCCAGCAAGAGCGAAAATATTGAAAACCGACAGGACGCTATTGATACCGCGGGTTTAAAAGCCAAGGTCGTTGATGTTGAGGCGTTCGCAATTGCAAACGCATTCGAACTGATTCGCAAGCGTGACGGTGTCAGCCGTAGCGAGGCGGTGGGGTTTTTCGATATCGGTTATGACCTGACCACACTGCTGGTGATCAAGAGTGGACGGGTTATCTATACCCGAGACCATCCATTTGGTGGCCACCAGTTGCTGGAAGAAACCCAGCGTCGCTATGACATGACTGCCGAACAGGCCAGCTTTTTTGAACGCAATGAAGAAGCACCGGATGATTTTGAGGAAGAAGTACTGGAGCCTTTCCAGCTGAACATCGTTCATCAGATCAGCCGTGCATTGCAGTTTTATGCTTCCAGTAGCGAGTATTCAAATATCGGCACAATATACCTGTCCGGAGGTGTCGCATCACTGAAAGGCCTGGCGCCCATGGTTCAACATGAACTCGGGATGACAACGCGGGTTGCAGACCCTGTTACCGGTATGGATATTGCAGATAATGTGGCTGTGACTGCGGTGAAACGCAATGCCACCAACCTGATGATAGCCATAGGGTTGGCTTTGAGAGGGTTCGACTAATGGCCAGAATTAATTTACTACCATGGCGGGAGGAACAGCGCCGGGATCGCCAACGTCAATTTATGTCGACGTTGCTGATGATCTCGATACTGGGCGTTGTTCTGGTTTTCCTGGCGGGTGCTGTTTTCGACCAGAAAATCAAGCATCAGCAATATAGAAACGAACTGGTTAACAAAGAAATCCGTAAACTGGAAGGCCGGATCAAGAGAATTGACGAGTTGGAGCGTACCCGCGCACGCCTTATTTCACGCAAACAGGTTATTGAACGTCTGCAGGCCAGTCGCGCCATGACCGTGGAATTGCTGGACAAGCTGGCTAAATCGATCCCGGTGGGCGTAACGCTGACATCCATGCGACAGCAGGGAACTATCCTGGTGCTGACCGGAACCAGTCAATCTAATGCAAGAGTTTCCGCCTACCTGAAGGAACTGGATAAAAATGATCTGTTCCTGAATCCCCAGCTTGATTTTGTCCGGTCTGCTGCCAACCCGGTTACCGCTATAGAGCCGTACCAGTTCAGTATCAAGGTAAAACTGCGTCCGCCCAAATCTTCGGATGAAGAAGAGGGCTTTGACGAACTGGAAGACCAGGGAGGCTCGAAATGATTATTACAGACCTCAGAGATGCTGACTTTTCAGATCTTGGCAACGCAGCCGGTTCGGTTCGGTTTATCATACTTGCTGTTGCGCTTGTCCTGATTCTGGTTGCAGGTTACTACCTGTTCATCGGAGACAAGAAGGATGAGTTGGAACAGACGCGCAAGCAGGAATTGTCACTGCGGTCCGATTTCGAATACAAGCAGCAGAAAGCCGCAAACCTGGAAGCTTATGAGCAGCAACTTTAGATATGGAAGACTTGCTGCAAACCATGTTCAGGCAGCTACCCAATAAGACCGAAATGGACAAACTGCTGGTAGATGTATCGCAAACAGCACTGGCTGCCGGCATTGATGTCCAACTATTTGAGCCGCAGGCAGAATCCTTCCAGGACTTTTATGCGGAGCGTCCAATCAGTATCCGGATGCTGGGGGATTATCATGAATTTGGTGAGTTTGTCAGTGGTGTAGCAGCATTGCCACGAGTAGTTATTCTGACAATGCATGATATCTCTTTGAAGCGCGCAGCAGCAGGTCAGAGTCGCTATGGCGACTCAGAAGGCCGGTTAATTATGGAAGGCCGGGTCAAGACCTACCGCTATGTCGATGAAGAGGAAGTTGCTCAGAGGACTGCGGAGCAAGCACCATGAAGCCTTTAAGCAAACAGACAAGGTATATTGCTGGAATGGTTTTAGCCACCGTGATGTTATCGGCGTGCAGCGAAAGCATAGACGATCTGGACAAGTACATCTCTTCGGTCAACGCACGACCGGCTGATCCGATTGATCCGATTCCGCCGGTAAAAACATACACACCATATGAATATGAGGGTTTGGACGGTCGTGATCCGTTCATGCAGTCAATAAATGAAGGCAGTGATGACGAACGTTCCGATAGAGGTACTGGCGGGCCACGTCCTGATTTTGAGAGATCCAAAGAATATCTGGAACGCTATGAGCTTGATACCTTGTCAATGGTGGGAACCTTCAGGAAAGAGGGGTCGTATTGGGCCCTGGTGCGTGACCCAGAAGGCGTTATTCACCGTGTTCCGGTTGGTGACTACATCGGAAAGAACCACGGACAGGTTGTTAGTATAGCCGACACAGAAGTGAATTTAAGTGAGTTAATTTCGGATGGCGCGGGTGGCTGGCTTGTTAGGGAAGCTTCCATCGCCTTGGGTGAAGGATGATCCGGTTAGCGCATGGAAAGCGCGACTTTGAGGGTACAGTCATGTACAGCAAAAAAGATATTAAATTGAAACGGATACTGGCCGGCAGGTGGGGACAGTTTATGGATAGCAGAAAGACTGGAGTTCGTTTGGCTCTTGGGTTGGTATTGTTGGTAGCACCGGCATTATCAGCGTGGGCTTCAAGTGATGTAACCGCGGCTGATTACAGCAGCAATTCCAATGGTGATGTCATTATTACCCTGTCAACGGGCGGTGATGACCCGAAGGTCAGTGTATTTGCGACGGAAAGCCCGGCGCGAATTATCCTGGATTTGGCAGATACCAGTAGCCAGGTTGATGCAAGCCCTGTCTCTGTGGGTATTGGCTCGGTGAAGAAATTCACCACGCTGGCAGCAGGTGGCAGAACACGGGTGATGGTGGATCTTTCCAAGCCGGTTGCCTATGACTACCAGTCCGGTAATGGCCAGGTTGTATTGACAATTGCCGGAAGTGGCCAGGGTTCAACTGCACCACGTAATAGCAGTGCTGCAAAATATACTGTTGAAAACGTAGATTTCCGTCGTGGTGAGGATGGACAAAGCAAGGTTATCATCAGCCTGGATCAGGATGGTGCAAATATTTCGGTGAACTCACGTGCAGGTGGATTATCCGTAGATGTTTTTGATACATATCTGCCTGATGCGCTGAATCAGCGTCTTGACGTTATAGATTTTGCAACACCGGTACAAATCATTGATGCCAATGAGGCAGGTAGCGCCGTGCGCTTGGAACTGGAAATTTCCGGTTTGTATGAGCACATGGCCTATCAATCAGGCAATGACTGGATTATTGAAGTATCGGAACTTGCTGCGACCACCATCGGCGCTTCCAAGGAAATCATTGAGTTCTACGAAGAGAAAGAATACGAAGGCGCCCGGGTTACCTTTAACTTTCAGGATATCCCGGTACGTTCTGTGCTGCAGTTAATTGCGGACGTGTCGGATCTCAATATCGTGGTTGCTGACAATGTAGGTGGCAACCTGACCCTGAGACTGACCAATGTACCCTGGGACCAGGCGCTGGATATCGTACTTGACGCCCGTAATCTCGATATGCGTGAGAATGGCAATGTCATCTGGATCGCACCGACAGCAGATATTGCTGCCCGTGAACAACAATTGCTACAGGCCTTGCAGGATCGCAAGGAACTGGAGCCATTGGCAACCGCCCTGATCAGCGTCAGCTATGCTTCAGCTGAGGATTTACGGACCCTGATTCAGGAAGCGTCATCCGGTAACACCGGTGATGCCGGGTTATTGTCAGACCGTGGTTCTGTGGCCATTGATTCCAGGACCAACACCTTGATGATCACGGACACACCGGACCGGATTGAAGCAATTCAGAAACTGGTGCTTGATCTTGACCGTCCGGTTCGTCAGGTTCAGATCGAATCCCGTATCGTCATTGCCAGCAGTGATTTTGCTCATGCCATCGGTGTGCGTTTTGGTGTCTCGGCTTTGCACAACAAGCGAAATATTCTAGCGGTTTCCGGAAATAGCGCAGCTGCTGACGCGTTGAATCCGGGTACGAACCCAAGGGATGATATACTGCTGAACCCGACGGGCCTTCCCGAGCGCCTCAATGTCAACCTTCCTGTGCCGGACAGCAACGCCGGTTCCATTGGTCTTTCTTTCCTTGCAGGGCAACGTTCTGCTGGATTTGGAACTCACTGCACTCGAAGCAGATGGCGATGGTGAGGTCATTTCGACACCAAGAGTTGTTACAGCCAACCAGCATGAAGCTTTCATCCAACAGGGTGTGGAGATTCCTTATGAACAAGCTGCATCCTCCGGTGCAACCGCTGTTCAGTTCAAGGAAGCCGTACTTGAGTTGCGCGTAACTCCATTGATTACGCCGGATAACCGCATTCAACTTGAACTTGAAATCAAGCAGGATACGGTTGGTGAGATATACCAGACCGGCCGGGGTGGTTCAGTACCCTCCATTGATACACGTGAATTGAGCACATCCGTGCTGGTAAATAACGGTGAAACGGTTGTTCTGGGCGGAATTTTCCAGGATGAGCGCAAACGACAAGAGGACAGGATTCCTTACCTGAGCAGCATACCTGGTATAGGCAACCTGTTTAAACGCCGCGCCAATCAGACCAAGAAACGTGAATTGCTGATGTTTGTGACGCCAACTATCGTGGAAGATCGCCCGGTAGTAAACTAATTATTTAAACAGCTTATTCAATTAAACCCGGCTCCAGGCCGGGTTTTTTTGTTTAATAGAAAAGATAAAACCGCATGAATACAACAGCCTACTCCAGCGCTGCCGAAAGAAATCAACAACCCATTCTGGATCAGTTGCATACCTTGTTTCCCCAACAGGGCACGGTGCTCGAGATCGGCTCTGGAACGGGACAGCATGCAGTTTTTTTTACCTCAAATATGCCAGGTCTGTTGTGGCAGCCGAGCGACAGGTCAGAAAATCTGGCAGGGCTTGAAGCCCGTTTTTCGGATGCAGGCAATGAGCGGATATTGCCTTTATTACAATTGGATGTGATCAGTGACCCTTGGCCCGGATGTTCTTATGCGGGCGCGTATTCAGCTAATACGGCACATATCATGTCCTGGGATGCAGTGGTCGCCATGTTTACAGGGGTGGCGGCACATCTGGTGCCGGGTGCCAGATTCTGTCTTTACGGTCCGTTTAATATCAACAACTGTTTTACATCGGAAAGCAACGCACAATTTGATGCGGGTTTACGTGCTAAAGATCCACAAATGGGTATTCGCGACATGGCGGCGATTGAAACCCTCGCCAATCTCCATCAAATGCAGCTTGAACACAAGTTGGCCATGCCGGCTAATAATTTTATCCTGGTATTTAAAAGATAGGCGGGCCCGGCCGGGATACTGGTGAAATATTTGGGCTATCTGCGGGTAAATTCTGCTGCCTGATCAGGTGCAATAGATTGCCATCGTGTGCATCCCTGCTTAAATCCACTTGAAAACTCGATGATTGCCAGGGTCCCCGGGGCCATTTGTTGAGTGTTGGCAGCCTGTTGTTGCTGCAATACGTTAATCAGTATTTCCCCAATCGCCGGATTATGTCCGACCATCAAAAGTCGTTCGCTGTAGCTGAATGCATCCTCAGCCAGGGTCATCAGCATACTCAATGATGCACCATACATCGAATCAATATAGTCAGTGACTGACAGCAATTTCGGCCAATGGGCGAGTATGGGGGCAAGCGTTTCGCGGGTACGTTTCGCCGGTGAGCAAAAAACGGTATCGGGTGGTGTCAGTGTTTTCAGCACCCATCCGGATACGAGCTGCGCATGGCGGGTGCCGGCCGGACTTAATGATCTGGAAAAATCATTACCCAGCGGGCTCCATGGTTCTGCAGTGGCATGACGAAGTAAATAAAGCCGATGTGTCATTGTGTTCTCATTATTCAATCGGCATATAATACGGGGCTCTTCAACCACTTCACCAGTAAAAAATCGGACAAAGGAACAGGTTTATGAAAGAAGGTATAGCCGGCAAGAGTATTTATCGCAAAGACTATACGGCCTATCCCTGGGATATTGTTCAACTGGATTTGCATTTTGATATTGGCCTTGAAACCACTGTCGTTCGTGCGGAGATGGAGTTTCAACTGATCGATGCAGTCAGTACCCCGCAGGACATCATTCTGAATGGCAGTGATCTGGAGTTGGTTTCAATAATATTAAATGGTCACGCGTTGACCCCTGACGACTATGTTGTTGAGGGTGAGACCCTGACAATCCCCGATGCACCGCAAAAAAGTGTGCTGAAAACAGAGGTCATCATTCACCCGGCAAATAATTCCGCGCTTGAAGGCCTGTATCTTTCCGGTGAGTTTTTACTGACCCAGTGCGAGGCCCAGGGTTTCCGGAAAATTACCTGGTTCCCGGACCGCCCGGATGTGATGACCACTTACCGCGTTACCCTGGAAGCCGATAAATCGGGATTCCCGGTATTGTTATCAAACGGAAACCAGGTGGATGCCGGCGAGTTGCCCGATGGTCGACACTGGGTCCGCTGGCAAGATCCCTTCCCAAAACCCACCTACCTTTTTGCCCTGGTCGCAGGTGATCTGGCGCTGGTTGAAGATCATTTCATCACCCGTAGCGGGCGCGATGTCAGTTTGAGGATTTATGTTGAAGTGGAAAACCTCGATCGCTGCGAGCATGCCATGGAGTCACTGATCAATTCCATGCGCTGGGACGAGGAGAGGTTTGATCTTGAATATGATCTCGATATTTATCACATCGTTGCAACCAATGACTTCAACATGGGAGCGATGGAAAATAAGTCACTGAATATTTTTAATTCGAAATATGTCCTGGCAAGACCGGACACGGCGACAGATTCCGATTACCAGGGTATCGAAGGCGTCATCGGCCACGAATATTTTCATAACTGGACAGGGAATCGCGTCACCTGCCAGGATTGGTTCCAGCTAACCTTGAAAGAAGGTCTCACCGTATTCCGCGATGAAGAATTCTCAGCCGATATGCAATCGCGTGCGGTTAAACGCATCAGGGTTGTTCGTGATCTGCGAAGCCGGCAGTTTCCCGAAGATGATGGCCCGATGGCGCACCCGATAAGGCCTGATCATTATGTTGCAATCAACAATTTTTATACCGCAACCGTTTACCAGAAAGGAGCGGCGATTATTCGCATGTATCACACCCTGTTGGGAGAGAGCGGTTTTCAAAAGGGTATGAAGCTGTATTTCGAACGCCACGATGGCGAAGCCGTCACCTGTGATGATTTTCTTGCAGCAATGGCAGACGCCAATGGTGTCAACCTGGACCGCTTCGGACGCTGGTACAGCCAGTCCGGCACACCCCAGGTGTTTGTATCGGATCATTATGATGCCGCCACTCAAAAGTACACGCTGACATTGAAGCAACTCACGCCGCCCACGCATGAGCAAAAGGACAAGCAAGCCCTGGTGCTGCCCTTTGCGCTTGGTTTATTGAGCGTCAATGGCGGGGAATTGCCTTTGCAACTCGAAGATGAAACAGAAGCCGTGAGTGGAACGCGGTTGCTGATAATGGATGAGACACAACAGCAGTTCACATTCATTAACATTCCGGAAGCACCCGTACCTTCCCTGTTCAGGGATTACTCGGCGCCGGTTAAAATTTACTTCGACTACTCAGCGGAGCAGTTGGCCACCTTGATTGCATATGACAGTGATGCATTCGTGCGCTGGGATGCGGCGCAGCGGATGGCTCAGAATGCCATCCTTGAGCAGGTTCATCAGCGCGCAAACGGCGCGAAAATGAAACTGGATTCATCATTGATCAAAGCATTTCGGGGGATTTTGTCAGATTACCAGGCAGACCCGGCTTTGCTGGCTGAGGCAATGACGCTACCCGATGAAGATTACCTCGCAGACCAGATGGACGTGGTTGATGTCGATGGCATTCATGCGGCACGAAAGTTTATCAAGAAGGGTCTGGCCAGTGACCTGAGTGCTCTTTTCACTGAGCGATATAGCGCACTGAATGACGGTCAGTCTTATCAGAAATCGGCTACTGCCATGGCCCGGAGAAGCCTTAAAAATATCTGCCTGTCGTACCTGCTTGAGACTGATGCGGGTGAATCACTGGCGGTCGCCCAGCTTGATTCAAGCGACAATATGACGGATACACTGGCCGCCATGCAGGGCATGGTCTTGATGGACTCACCCCTGGCTGAAAAAGCACTTTCTGAATTTGAAGCCAAATGGCAGGCAGATGCCCTGGTGATGGATAAATGGTTCACTATGCAGGCCATCAAACCCGGCAAAGACACGGTCAATAGCGTACGGAAATTGATGGCTCATCCGGCTTTCAGCATGCAGAACCCTAACAAGGTGCGTTCCTTGATTGGCGTATTTGCAATGTTGAACCCGACCGGGTTCCATGCGATCGATGGTTCAGGTTATGGTTTTCATGCTGATCGTGTGATTGAGCTGGATGGATTAAACCCGCAAATAGCTGCCAGGATGGCTTCGGCATTCAATCGCTGGAGGCGATATGATGAGGCTCGAAAAGAGCTGATGAAGTCGGAGTTGCAACGCATTGCTTCGGTGCCTGGCTTATCGGGTGATGTGTCTGAGATCGTCAACAATGCGCTGCGTTAAACTGGATTCCGCAGCGTTTAACATCCATTAAAGTTCGAATTGCAGGAAAAAACTCATGCTGGTTGCTCATTTTTTTGATTTGATCCCCATATGGGCCTTACTGATAGGCACCATCCTTGTCATGGTTCTGTTTATTGAATTTGGTTTCCAGTTAGGAAAAAATGCCCAGGCTAATTCAAAGAAAGCCCAGACTTCACAGGTGCGGGCCATCATGGGTGCCGGGCTGGGTCTGTTGGCTTTCATGCTGGCGTTTACATTCGCCACGGCTCAATCACACTTTGAGGCAAGGGTTCAAAGCCTGGCAGAGGAAGCCCGCATTGCCAGGAATGCATTTATGCAGGCCGACCTGCTGGTTGAGCCACGTAGATCTCAGGCTAAACAGCTGCTAAAGGATTACATTGAATTACGTAGTGATAGCCGTACGCTTAAAGGTCCTGGAGTTGCGGAGCAGCTTGCTGAATTACTGCGGACATCTGAACAAATCCAACAGAAACTCTGGTTGATTGCTGCCCAAAGCGACACACAAGCAAAAGATAAGCAGGTCGGTGTTAAGGAAAATGACCTGTTCATGGTCTCGATAATTGCCCTGACGGACATTCATTACACCAGGCTTCATTCTGCAGTGATGAATCGCATTCCGTTTACCATCTGGATAACACTTTACCTGATGGCGATCCTGTCCATGATCATCATGGGTTACCAGGCTGGCCTTACCGACAGACGCAGCCCGGTTGCAACCATGACGCTGGCGGTAGCTTTTTCTGCCGTCATCATCTTGATTGCCGATCTGGACCGGCCGATCATGAGCTTCTTTGAAATCAATAAGCAATTGCTTGTCGACTTGAATGAATACATGGAGACAGATTTACGTCTGGAATATTATCCGGGCGAATAAAAGGCCGGGTGAGATGAAGAACGGGCATGTCACGCGGGTCTACATAATGCTGAAATGGTTGCTTGCAGGTCTGTGTACACTTTCGTTAATGGCATGCGCTGCCCCTTTTGTGGATGACACTCCCCCGCTGAAATTAGAGGGCCTGGTGTTCAAAAACCAGACCCGGATGTGGGTTTCGGCGGTCAGATTGCTGGTACCGCTAACCGGGAATTTTGTCTCCTGTGGCAATATTTCGCCAGAATCAAGATGTGCAACCACTTTTCCGGAGACCGACTATACCGGTAATCCTATTGAAATTACCTGGAGCCAGGGTGGCCAGATATATTCGACCGGTCAGTTTGTGATACAAATTCCGGATGATCATTGACCCCGAACGACCGGCGGCGGTTCAAATCGTTATTACCGGCCCCGGCTCAGCCGGCGCCATGATTGTTCAGCGCCCCCTGGCGGTCAACCAGCCTTGAGTGCTTTCAGAAACAGCTGCCGTTCGAGGTCGGCATCCGTGCGTGTTGGGAATTTTACCGGCAGGCGTAATTCGCTACTGAAGGTGATATTGAACTGGTAACCTTCCTTGTTATCCGCTGCAAAAACCCGGCTGACCAGTGCCACTTTATCCAGGACTATTGCAAATCCCTGCAGTTCGTAAATTGATCTGCTCATATTTATTCTCCTTGTGCTGAATTCAGCTTAAATTGATTGTACCTTGTCGATTGACCGGCCAAACGCAAAATTGCTTGCGGCTTTTGTTCAGCAAAGGTTCACTTGATTACTGCTATTATTCTTCCCAAGATACTATCCTGCTGGTTAATCCGGCGTTGGAGGACATATGAAAAAGTTGCTGATCCTGCCATTGCTGGTCCTGTTGACGAGCTGCGTAACCTATTATTACCCGCAGACAGCACTGCAAGACGGCGTCTATTACGCTGAGGACGATCCGTCATATGTTGTCTATTCAGATAGTTATGCCGGTGCTGCCTATTACCCCTGGTCATCGCTTGATTATTTCTACCTGGGTTATTACCCCTATCCCGGGTATGGTATTGGTTATGGTGGTGGGTGGTCTTTCGGGATCAGTTATGGCTATTCACCGTGGTATTACCCTAATAGTTATTATGGTTACTATTCGCCGCGGTATGCCTCGTATTATCACTACCCTTATTATCCTTCCTGGCGACCCTATCACGGCTATTACTCGCACTATAACCGCGGCCACCACAAATATAAAAATGGTCATCGCAGAGGTGGGCACGACAACCGCTACGCGGGAAATAATAATTATGCTCGCCGCAACCGTGGTGCAGAAAATGAAGACAGGTATGAAAACCCTGTTGAGCGACGTAACAAGGGTAGCCAAATCAATGGCTATAGCGCGTCTCGGGTTAACCGCTATGTATCGACTGCCCCTTCCGGGTATTCCAGCGACCGGGGTATGGTGATCAGAAACCGTGAAACGACAAAGATCGGCAAGAGTCGGTTAGAGCCAAATAAATCAGCTCCGAGACAGGTCGTTAGTGTGGCACCTTCAAATTACCGGCCAGCGCAGTCAAATTATCGAACCAGGCAGTCGGGCAGCGAAGTCCGTTACAGTGCAGGTGCCAAGCAAGGCCGTTCACGAACCGGTCCGGTTGAGTCAAGCGCGTCTTCACAAGGCATTAGAATATCCGCGCCACAATCCGGTGCCGTGGTTGCTACCGGCAATGGTGGTAGAAGCAGGCAATCAGCCCCTGTGCGAACCTCGCGCCCACCTGCTACATCAAGATCAAAGGTATCTTCCGGCGACAGCAATCGATCCCGTTCACAGCATTCGTCCGCCAGCTCTTCATCTTCCGGTCGGCGGGACTCCAAGCAGGGCCATTCCTCACGTCGTGAGCAGCGCAATTAGCATCAATCAATAGATAACATTTTTCCTTGGTTTTCAGTACAATGCGCGGTTCCTGATTGATAAGTAACTAAACTCGGTGAAGCAAGCAAATACATTCGACGTCATAGTGATCGGTGGCGGACACGCCGGAACCGAGGCTGCGCTGGCCTCGGCACGCAGTGGTGCACGCACTTTATTACTGACGCACAGCATTGAAACCATCGGTCAGATGAGCTGCAACCCGGCTATTGGCGGGATAGGCAAAGGCCACCTGGTCAAAGAAATCGATGCACTGGGTGGTGTGATGGCAAGCGCCGCTGATGCCGCGGGAATCCAGTTTCGTACCCTGAACTCCAGCAAAGGGCCGGCGGTTCGGGCCACACGCGCGCAATGTGATCGCAATCTTTATAGGGCACACATACGCAAAGTTGTTGAGAACCAGCCCAATCTGAGCATATTTCAACAGGCAGTGGATGACCTGTTACTGGAAGAAAACCGGATAAGTGGATGCCGAACCAGCATGGGGTTGGAATTCCATGCACCTGCCATTGTTTTGACCACCGGTACCTTCCTTGGCGGCAAAATTCACATTGGCGAAAGCCAAAGCGCGGGTGGCCGCATCGGTGATCCACCCTCCATCTCACTGGCTAAACGTTTACGTGAATTGCCATTCGATGTGGATCGTCTCAAGACCGGTACACCGCCACGTATTGACGGCAAGAGTGTGGACTTCACCCATTTACAGCAGCAGCCTGGCGATGTGCCACGGCCGGTGTTCTCCTTTATGGGCTCACCCGGGGATCAGCCACAGCAGGTGAACTGCTGGATCACTCATACGACTGAGGAAACCCACGAAATTATCCGCTCGGCGCTGCATCGTTCGCCCATGTATTCGGGAACGATTGATGGGGTAGGGCCGCGTTATTGCCCGTCCATTGAGGATAAAGTCGTACGCTTCGCAGACCGCAACAGCCACCAGATATTTATTGAACCGGAGGGCCTCAGTACCCGGGAACTGTACCCGAATGGCATATCAACCAGCTTGCCCTACGATGTGCAAGTGGCTTTTGTGCACAGCATACCGGGGTTTGAAAATGCCCATATCACACGACCGGGTTATGCGATTGAATATGACTTCTTCGACCCGCGCGGACTGAAGTTCAGTCTTGAAACCAAGCCGATCCAGGGCCTGTTTTTTGCCGGCCAGATCAATGGCACGACAGGTTATGAAGAAGCAGCAGCCCAGGGGCTTATCGCAGGTACCAATGCAGCACGCAGCGTACGTGGTGAGCAAGCCTGGACACCGCGAAGGAACGAAGCCTATATCGGTGTGTTGATTGATGACCTCGTGACCCAGGGAACCCGTGAGCCTTATCGCATGTTCACAAGCCGGGCAGAGTACCGCCTGGCTTTACGCGAAGATCATGCGGCTTTACGTCTGACGGACACCGGTCGCAAGCTCGGATTGGTCAACGATGAACGCTGGCGGGCATTTGAAGGCAAGAAAGCCGCCATTGAAGCCGAGCAACAAAGACTGGGTTCTATCTGGGTAACGCCTGACAACAAAATTGGCAAGTCACTTAAAGAAACACTTGGGGTGGCGCTAAGCAAGGAAGCAAAGGCCCTGGACCTGCTCAAGCGACCGGAAGTCAGCTACTCGGATCTGATGACAGTAGCGGGTCTTGGCCCCGGCAGCAGTGATGTAAAAGTTGCGGAACAGGTTGACGTACAGGTACGTTATGCAGGTTACCTGACACGCCAGACCAGCGAGGTTGAAAGAAACCAGCGCAATGAAAGCACCGTAATTCCTTCCGGGTTCGATTATAGCCGGGTACAGGGCCTGTCGGCTGAGCTGCGTGAAAAGCTACAGAAGATACTGCCCGAGAGCATTGGCCAGGCCTCCAGGATACCTGGTATGACACCGGCCGCCATTTCGCTGTTGCTGGTGTTTCTAAAACGTCACCGGGATGACCGCCAGGTCGCTTAAGGAGCCTAGAGACTCCTTAATTAAATTTTTCATTAATCACAAATATCAAACAATAGATTTACATCTTTTTAACCTGCAGTGAGTATGCTTTACCTGCAAGTTGACTGTGCCTGGTGCGTCGCTTCTCATGACAGGCAGTCCCCACACTTCTATGCCTTATGCGATGCACCATTTCAAAGCCCCGACCTTTTTGGTTGGGGTTTTTTTATGTTCAGGATGAACGGTATGCCGCGGGCGCAGGGATGCGCAGGAGCGGCGTGTGTCAGTTTTGCACGGCATCCCAACGAGAAAGAGCGGCGATTGTGTCAGTTTTGCACGGCACACCAACGAGAAAGAGCGGCGCACGTCAGTCTCGCACGGCATACCAACACGCCAAAGTTACCTCACACTACCGTTATAAGATAGAATTCACTGTCTTCCAAATATCAGAACTTTTAAAGGCCTATCCATTGAACAACGACCAGACACCACCCGTAAGCAATTTCATACGCAATATAATCATCCGCGACCTTGAGACCGGAAAGCACGACAAAATTGTTACGCGTTTTCCGCCGGAGCCCAATGGTCACCTGCATATTGGCCATGCAAAATCCATTTGCCTGAACTTTGGTATTGCAGCTGAGTTCGGTGGTACCACCAATTTACGTTTCGATGATACCAACCCATTGAAGGAGAGTGAGGATTTCGCCCAGGCCATCATGAATGATGTTCGCTGGCTGGGTTTCGAGTGGAATGAACTTCGCCATGCTTCCGACTATTTTCACCAGTTATATGATTATGCAGCCCACCTCATCCGCACTGGTAAAGCCTATGTAGACAGCCAGGACGCCGAACAAATGCGCTCAAACCGCGGAACTCTAAAAGATCCGGGTACCGACAGTCCGTTCCGGGACCGTTCCGTAGAGGAAAACCTTGACCTGTTCGAACGTATGAAGAATGGTGAGTTTGAAGACGGTGAGCACGTATTGCGGGCCCGAATTGACATGGCTTCAGCCAATATGAACCTGCGTGATCCGGCAATCTACCGTATTCGTAAAGTTGCGCATCACCGCACCGGTGATGAATGGAACATCTACCCCATGTATGACTGGGCGCACGGTATCTCGGATGCCATTGAAGGCATTACCCATTCTTTGTGCACCCTGGAATTTGAAGACCATCGGCCTTTGTATGACTGGTTCCTCGAAAACATTCCCACGACGTGTCACCCGCAGCAGATAGAATTTGCGCGCGGCAACCGGGATTTTACCGTCATGAGTAAACGCAAGCTCAGGGAACTGGTTGAGGAAGGGCATGTGTCAGGTTGGGATGACCCGCGCATGCCGACCATCGCCGGTCTGCGCCGTCGTGGATACACAGCACAGTCCATTCGTACGTTCTGGAAGGAAGCCGGTGTATCCAAGGCCGAAAGTATTATTCCAATGGGGGTTCTGGAGAACGCCATCCGCAATGACTTGAATGAAAACGCACCCCGTGTGATGGCGGTGCTGGATCCCATCAAAGTGGTTCTGACCAACTACCCGGAAGGCAAGAGCGAATGGCTGGAAGCACCTTCCCATCCGCAGAATCCGGACATGGGCAGTCGTTCGGTGCCATTAAGCCGGGAAATCTGGATAGAGCGCGGTGATTTCATGGAAGATCCGCCACGGAAATTTTTCCGCTTGCGGCCGGATGGCGAAGTACGTTTACGCAATGCTTTCATTATCAAATGCACCGACGTTATCAAGGATCCCGAAGGTAATATTACCGAAATTCATTGTGAGTATGATCCCGATACCCGCAGCGGTTTGCCGGGCGCCTCACGCAAAGTCAAAGGAACCATTCACTGGGTATCAGTCGAGCATGGCATCAAAGCCGAGGTTCGCCTCTATGACCGCCTGTTCAATGTGGCCAGTCCCCTGGCTGATAAAGAAAAGGATTACCTTGAGTTTCTCAACCCCGACTCTCTGCAAGTTGTTTCCAACGCTATCGTCGAGCCGGCTGTTACACAGGGTGGACCCGGTGATTTCTTCCAATTCGAGCGTGTGGGTTATTTCACGATAGATCAGGATAGTGAAAATTCAGAGTGGCCAATTCTGAACCGGACCGTTTCATTGCGGGACTCCTGGGCGAAAATGAACAGGTGAACAGTGCAGTACACTTTCGGCACACGCACACAGAATTGTATTTTGCTAAAATCCCTGTTCATCAGGGCTGTATTCAAGGGAGTTTAAGATGGGTTGGATAGTACTTGCGTTAATTGTTGGCGCGATTTTTTTCGCGATTTCCATATACAACCGATTGGTTGCAGGCAGGAATCGTTTCAAGAACGCTTTCGCACAAATTGACGTGCAACTCACACGTCGCCATGACCTGATACCCAACCTGGTAGAAACAGCCAAGGGTTATATGAAGCATGAGCGCGAAACTCTCGAGGCGGTCATCACTGCGCGTAATGCCGCTGTAGCAGGTCTTAAAACTGCTGCAAAAGACCCGTCTGATCCCGCGGCCATGAAGCAACTGGCACAGGCAGAGCAGGGGCTTTCCGGCGCGCTCGGCAGGTTGTTTGCGCTTTCTGAATCCTACCCGGATCTGAAAGCCAACCAGAACATGATGCAGCTTTCCGAGGAATTGACCACCACCGAAAACAAGGTCGCTTTCGCACGCCAGGCTTATAACGATTCTGTCATGCAGTACAACACCTTGTGTGAGTCTTTCCCGAACAATTTTTTCGCCGGCTGGTTCAGTTTCCTGCATGCAGAATTGCTGGAAATCGAGGATGAGGCGAAACGCGAAGCACCCCAGGTTTCGTTTTAAGTTGTTACGAGGCGTCATGGCTGCCCTCGCTGGGCGGCCATTTGTTTTACCCAAAATTTAGTGAGGTTCCCCAGGTGAATTTCTTCGAATACCAGGAACAAGCGCGGCGCCAGAGTCGCTGGCTGATCTTTCTGTTTATCCTGGCTGTGATCATTATTATCGTGGTGATTGATGCGGCCATCCTGGTGGCATTCGGTGTCATGAATACCGAAGAGCAACAGTTTGTGTTCAGCATGCAAATGCTGAAAGCCAATTTGCCGACGCTTCTGGGCGGTGCGCTGGTCACCGCTGCTATTATTGCTGTAGCCAGCTTGTTCAAGACTGCAACTTTACGCTCGGGTGGCGGTAAAGTTGCACGGGATCTGGGTGGGGTGCTGGTCGAGGCAGATGCACGCGACCCGTTGCGCAGGCGTTTGTATAACGTGGTTGAGGAAATTGCGCTGGCATCCGGTATCCCGGTGCCGGAGATCTACGTGCTGGAGCAGGAGTCCGGTATCAATGCTTTTGCGGCTGGTTTTACACCTGCGGACGCAGCGGTTGCGGTAACCCGGGGTGCGCTGGAAAAGCTCAATCGCAGCGAATTACAGGGTGTTATAGCGCACGAGTTCAGCCATATTTTCAATGGTGATATGCGTCTTAATATCCGCCTTATGGGTGCCTTGTTTGGCATCCTGATGTTGTCGTTGATCGGCCGGCGGGTATTGCATGGCTCCTATTTCATGGGACGTTCAAAAAACAACAACGGTGGTGCTATCGTGCTGGTTGCGATTGCAGTCATGCTGGTCGGTTATATCGGCCTGTTTTTTGGTCGTTGGATAAAGTCCGCTGTATCCCGACAACGTGAATATCTCGCGGATGCATCGGCCGTACAGTTCACGCGAGACCCGGACGGAATTGCCGGCGCACTCAAAAAAATCTCGATTTACAGTGATGCCTCCTATTTGAATGTAGAAACTGAAGAAGTCAGCCACATGCTGTTTGGCGATGGTGAGAAAACCAGTATGTTCTCCACCCATCCGCCCTTGAATGAGCGCATTCAGCGCATCGATAAATCTTTCAAACCGGAAGATCTTGTAACGCTGGCTAAAAGTATTCAACGAAAGGGCAGGGCCGAGGCTGAACAGGCGGCCAAAGAGCAGGAGAGCGGAAAAAAACGCGGTGCTGGTTTGTTCGATGCAGATGAGCTGATTGATCAGATCGGTCATCCGGATTTCTCAAGAATATTGATGGCTGCGGCGCTGGCTGCTTCCATTCCTGAGGAAATCAACCAGGCGGCACACTCGAGCCAGTGGGCGACCGAGGTGCTTTTTTATTGCCTGATGGATCAGGACGATGAAATTCGTGAACGACAATTACTGGTTGTTGCGCAAAACATGGGCAGTGATAGTGAGGCCCGCGTTCGCGGTTTGCTCAACGCTGCGCCGGAACTGGCAAGGGAGCAACGATTGCCGTTGCTGGAGATTTCAATTCCTGAACTCAAACGCAGACCACCTGACCATGTCAGCAAGGTACTGACCACCGTGAATGCATTGAGTGATGCGGATGGACAAACCGATGTGTTTGAGTACCTGATGGCAAAGATCATTGAGCAACACTTGTGGGAATCTGTGAACCCGCAACGGGTCAGGCTTTCAGGTAAGAAATCCTTGAGTAAGGTAATCGACAAGGCACTGGATGTGATCGCAGTGCTGGCCATGCATGGCAACGACAGTACTGAGGGTGCCGAAAGCGCGTACCGGGCTGGAAGTGAACTGCTGGCCGGCGAAACAACAGCCCCAATGCAAGAGGTTAAAGACTGGAGCCAAAGCACTTGATAGTGCTTTACCAGTACTTGATCAACTCAAGCCTGCCGACAAGGAAAAACTGGTCAAGGCCCTGATCGCGACCGTGATGGCAGACAACAAGATTGCAGTCTCAGAAATGGAACTGTTGCGCGTGGTTTGTTCCGTAATCCATGTACCATTGCCGATGATTACTGGTGGCAAATAGAATCCGCACACTTTTCAGCAATCATCATCGTCGGAGCATTGGTATTGCCTGAGAGCAGCTCGGGCATGATCGATGCATCAACAACGCGTAAATTCTCTATGCCGTGCACATTGAGGTCTGAATCCACCACCGCCATAGAATCATCACCCATCTTGCAGGTGCCAACCGGGTGATAGATCGTTTCAGCCTTGCGACGGATAAAGTCGATCTTTTCGTCTTTTGATTTAACGGTTGCTTCCGGGAAAATAAAACCATCCCGGGCAGAATCAAATGCGGCTTGCATGAAAATTTCTTTGGCCAGACGCGCACCTTCCAGCATCAATTCAAGATCACGCGAATCTTGCAGGTAGTTGGGCTGGATGAGCGGAGCCTGAGCCGGATCATTGGATTTCAGTCGTATTTCGCCCCGGCTTTGTGGTCGTAGTGGACAGGCATGAATGGTCATGCCGCGACCAGGCAGGATGTTCCGCCCATGGTTGTCCAGCATCGCCGGTACAAAGTGAAACTGGATGTCCGGCCTGCTATTTGTTGCAAGATCGCTGGCAACGAAGCCTCCGGCCTCGGCGAGGTTGGATGTGACCGGGCCTTTTTTTCCGAGCAGGTATCTTATGCCTGCCAGCACATGGCTGAGCTTGTCATAGGTGTCGTGACTGGAGCTGGAAATAAGGGTGCAGATATCCAGGTGGTCCTGCAGGTTTTGACCGACGCCTTTGAGGTCGAGCTGTACCTGGATGCCGTTCGCCTGTAAATGATCGGCCGGGCCGATGCCGGAGAGCATCAGTAGCTGTGGTGTATTGATTGCGCCACCGCAGAGTATGATTTTCCCCAGCAAAATACTTGCGTGTCTGACCCTTATATGAAACCTCGACACCGGTTGCACGACCGTTTTCGATCAGTACTTTTTCAGTGAGTGCCCTGGTGAGCACATCCAGGTTGGGGCGTTTGAGCGCGGGTTTCAGGTATGCAGTCGCTGAACTGCAGCGCTGACCATTGCGCTGGGTTACCTGGAAGATCCCAAAACCAGCCTGTTGCCGGGCGTTGAAATCATCATTCAGAGAATAGCCCATCTGTGTAGCCGCTTGCACGAACACCTTGCTCAACGGGTTGATATAGCGCAGATCCTGTACCGAAAGCGGGCCACCGGTTGCGTGCAGGCTTGATTCGCCACGCTGCTGGTTTTGTGATTTCAGAAAATAAGGCAGAACACTATTAAAATCCCAGCCCGGGTTACCCAGCGCTGCCCAGCTGTCGTAGTCCTCATGCTGCCCACGGAGATAAATCATGGCATTGATTGAGCTGGAGCCACCCAGGACCTTGCCCCGGGGCCAGAAGAGTTTGCGCTGGTTCAGGCCATCCTGGGCCTCGGTTTCATAGCTCCAGTTGACCTTTTTATTGGTGGCTAACTGTGCAAGACCGGCAGGCATATGGATAAACGGGCTGTTATCAGGCCCGCCTGCTTCAAGCAACAAAACACGATTTGAGGGGTTTTCGCTGAGGCGGTTAGCCATGACGCAGCCGGCTGAACCTGCACCGACGATGATGTAATCATATTCCATCAGAATGTCCCAGATTTGAAGCTGAATCATACCCAATTACGGCGTTCTCAGATACCTGGAAATTCCCGTTTAATGATTATTTTGGCCCTAATCTGGCTCTTGGTATCTCGCAGCCTGTTTTTCCCCCTTATAAATCAGGTATAGTTGCCTGAAAATGTACAAGAGACTTTGATTTGACCTTAACGCGAATATCTTTGGGGAACCCGGTTGCGGTAATTGTCGCATGCATCCTGGTGGTGATTTTTGGCACCCTGAGCCTGGGGCGTCTGCCGATCCAGATGACGCCGGAAATTGAACGTCCGGAGATATCAGTTCAGACACGCTGGCGTGCATCTGCACCCAATGAAGTTGAATCTGAAATCATTGAGCCGCAGGAGGACGTGCTGCGCAGCGTACCCGGCTTGCTCAGGATGACATCAACAGCCAGTTTTGGCAGCGGTTCCGTGCAACTGGAGTTTGCCATTGGAACCGATATGACCCGCGCCCTGATCGAGGTCATGAACAGGCTCAACCAGGTGCCCAGGTATCCGGTGGATGCGAACGAACCGGTAATCAGCATCGGCGGTCGGGACATGGGCAGCGCCATTGCCTGGTTTTCACTGGCTACAAAGCCTGGCAATGAAACACCGATTGAAACCTACCAGGACTTCATAGAAGACACGGTCATCACCAGGATCGAAAGGGTTCCCGGCGTATCAAGGACCAATGCTTTTGGCGGGCGCAGACACGAGGTAAGAATAACCTTTGACCCCTTCAAAGCTGCAAATATCGGCCTGGATTTGACCGCAATATCCGGTGAACTGGGTGCAAATGCCGATATCTCGGCTGGCAGCACCGAGGTTGGCCGACGCCAGTACACCATTCGTTTTAGTGGCAAGTTCAAAGTTGAGGCCCTGGGTGACCTGGTACTGCAGTGGCGCGAAGGCAAGCCTATCCGCCTCAAGGACATTGCCCGAATTGAAATGGCCATGGTGGACCCGTCCACAATACTGCACATGAATGGTGGCCCGGGAATCGCCATGAATGTAATACCCGAGTCGGGTGTCAACATCCTGGAGGTCATGGCTGACCTTAAAGCGACCATTGCCGATCTTGCAGCCAACGAACTTGATCGTGCCGGGTTGACCATTACTCAATCGTCTGATCAATCTTTATATGTCAAAGCATCCATCAGAATGGTACGTAACAACCTGTTGATAGGTATGTCGCTTGCGATCGTGGTGTTATGGTGGTTCCTGCGTAAATTCCGAGCAACACTGATCGTCGCACTATCTATTCCCCTGTGCCTTTTTGCAGCGTTTATGGTGCTCAGTATCACGGGCCGTACACTGAATATCATTTCCCTTGCCGGACTGGCATTTGCCACCGGTATGGTGCTCGATGCGGCCATCGTCGTGCTGGAAAATATCTTCAGGCAGCGTGAGGCCGGACGTGATGGTGATGATGCCTCCGAGCGCGGCACCCAGCAGGTATGGGGCGCCCTGATCGCATCGACTGCCACCACGGTGGCTATTTTTATGCCGGTGGTGTTCCTGCAGGATGAAGCGGGGCAGTTATTCAGTGACCTGGCGATCACGATTTCCGCCGCTGTTGTGGCATCTTTGATTGTTGCGGTGACGGTATTGCCGTCCGCTGCATCCAACTGGGTCAAGGGTAGCGCCATTGAGGATGTGCATCGTCATTGGTGGCGCTGGATAACCGATCACATCATGCGTTGGACAGATACACCACGCCGGCGTCGATCATGGGTGGCGGTTTTAACAATCGTACCGTTGATATTGGTCCTCATACTCAAACCTTCGGCTGATTATTTACCCGAGGGCAAAATGAATTTCATTTTTGGTTTCATGATTGCGCCACCGGGCCTTGGAATCAGCACGGCCAGGAATGAGGTGCTGGACGTTCTGGATCAGCGTCTCGCACCCTACACCAACGGTGAAAACCGTTTGCAAATGGAGAATTATTTTGCCGGCGTATCCCGGGGTTTTGGTACCTTTATCGGGGGTCGGGCAACCGATCCAGCCGATGTTGATGAATTACTCGAGGTATTTAATTCAGAAATTCTTGTGGGATTTCCGGATACGATTGCCTTTATCAACCGTGCGGCTATATTCGGAGGCGCAAGAGGCGGTCGGCGGATCAATGTGGACTTACATGCGGATTCATTTGAGTCGCTTATCACTGCAGGCCAGGTTGGTTTTGGTGCGATCATGCAAGCACTGCCGGGAGCCAATGTGAGGCCAATCCCCGGTCTTGAACAGGCTGAACCTGAATTGAGGTTAATCCCTGATGACCGGCGAATCGCCGAGGTTGGATGGAACCGGTCCCGCATGGCAACTGTTATCCGTGCGATGGGCGACGGTGCGTTTATGGGCGAGTATTTTGATGGCACCAGGCGTTATAACGTCATCATGCGCGCGGAGGAATGGTATACGCCGGAAGAACTGGCTGCTTTGCCGGTGGCAACGGCCAGTGGTGAAATCCAAACCATTGGGGAGTTGACCAAAGTTACACGTACCGCCGGCCCCTCTCAGATTCTCAGGGTAGACCGCAAGCGAACCCTGACATTGCAGGTTACGCCGCCATCGGACATGCCACTGGAAGATGCCATTAAGACAATAGATGAAAAAGTTGTACCGGTAATTCTTGAAAAGTTACCAAAAAATGCATCCATCAAGATGCGCGGCACTGCCGAGGCCCTGGACCAGGCCCTGAAAAGTATGTCGGGCAGCTTTGCGTTGGCTATTGTTATCCTTTACCTGTTGATTTCTGCATTGTTCCGGTCCTTCAAGGATTCATTGCTGGTGATCATGACCATTCCAATGGCCACGGTTGGCGGGATTATCGCCCTGCGCCTGATGGATGTGGCATTATTTGC
>PVMK01125948.1_pt1 | contig 24268 bp, 36 predicted proteins | sample 1853481 | NCBI WGS metagenome assembly PVMK01 (sample SAMN08533507, study PRJNA380276) | Marine sediment metagenome, whole genome shotgun sequencing project.
TCCTTATTTTCAGTTATGAATAATGATAAATTTTCTTCTTAACCTTTTTAAAGTGTAAAAAATTTGATAAATCACTTATACATTTTTTAAAAATTACACATTTTTATTAATCGCATATTTTATTTCATATTATGGTTGTATGCTGTCTCTGTAAAATTACTACTGCCACACTCAAAATTACTACTGGTAATCCTAAATACAAAGGAAAACCTGTTTGCAAAGAGTGTGAAGGTTATCGTAAACTTTTGAAAGAAACTAAATAATTATTCTAATTTTTTAGTTTTATTCTTCTTTGCCCATTCCTCATACATTTTGATTAACTCATCAACGTCTTTTCCATCTTCAGAATATGTGATGATTACCCCAAATGTGCCTTTTTTGTCATGACCTCTTGCAAAATAACCCCAAAAAGAATCTGGTAATTTTTGGAAATTATTTGAATCATGTGATACTCCTATCAGATTATTTCCAATTACTTCTACAATTTTTTTTGCATCATTTGGTTCAATCATGATTTGATGTGAATACTATGCAATAAAAATCTGAATTACTATGGTCTTAGTCTATCAGGATCTCTTGGATACAACACAACTTCGCGAACATTATCAATTCCAATTAATGTGGTCATCAATCTATCTAAACCCATACCCCATCCTGAATGTGGAGGCATTCCCCAATCAAATGTCTTAAGATGATCTTCAAATTGTATTGGATCCAATCCTTGCTCTTTCAATCTTGCTTTTAGTAATTCTGAATCATGAAGTCTAGTTCCACCTGAAGATAATTCGAGATACCCATATTGTAAATCAAAGGAACGTGATAATGTCGCATCATCATCTTTTTCTCTAATGTAAAATGGTTTTAGTTTCATTGGCCAGTCAGTTAAAAAGAAAAATCCTGGATGATTCTTCCCGATAATTCTGAGATGTGCATCCATTAAATCATCTCCAAATTCTATTTTTTCACCTTCTTCTTGTAATTCTTTTACACATTGACTGTATGTGATTCTCTCAAATGGTGATGATGGGACCTCTATAGTATGTTCAATCATCTCTTGTTCTTTTTTACAATTCTCTGATACAAATTTGTAAACCTCAATTACTAGATATTCTAAAATATCCATGACATCATTATAATCCATAAATGCTGCTTCAATATCGATACTAGTAAATTCAGTTAGATGTCTGCCTGTATGGGAATTTTCTGCTCTGTAAAAATTTGAAATTTCAAAAACTCTTTCTAATCCAATTGTCATTTGTTCTTTGTATAGTTGTGGGCTTTGAGCAAGATATGCTGTTTCTCCAAAATAATCTAATGAAAAAAGATCAGCTCCACCTTCACTTGCACTCCCAATAATTTTTGGTGTAGTGATTTCTATGAATTTTTTCTCTGATAATATTTTACGTAATGCTTGTAATACATGATGTCTTAATTTAAAAATTGAAGCTGTTTTTTGATTTCGCATATCCAATGCACGATGATTCAGTCTTGTGTCGATATTACTTTCTAATCTACCAATGGGGTCAATTGGTAATGGATGGATTGCTTTTCCCAAAACTTCTATTTCATCAGCTTTTACTTCAAAAGCAAAATCTCTTGCTTTAGTTTCTTGTACTATTCCTTTTACACTTACAACACTTTGACGATTAATTTCTCCTAAATTTTCATTTAATTCCCCTTTTACAATTATTTGTGAAATACCTGACACGTCACGTAAAGTAATGAATGTCATTTTCCCTAATTTTCGAAGATCTTCAATCCATCCCCCTAACACTACTTGTTTTCCAATTAATTCAGATGTTAGTTCTGAGATATCATGAGTTTTTACAAAAACCATATTCTTTCACTATCTTTTATCCTCGAATTCTATCTCAATGTCAAGGTTTCGGGCATTTTTAACAATCTGTATTACTTTTTTAGTATCTATGGGGAATCTGTGTGTCCATTTTCCTGATACTACAGCTCTTGTTTTTTGAACCCCTCCTGGTGCCCAAACTGAGTTAATTGATAGAATTTTAGTTGGAAAAAACAAGTCTTCGATGAATTTATTGTCTGATTCATCAGCCTCAACTAGCCAAATTTTTCCTTTGAATTGTTCTTGAAGTAATCTGTACATAGTACGACTTTGTCTAATTTTCATAATGTCATTTTTTGCTAGTGACAATACAAAATTCCCTTCAAATTCCTTACAGGAATATAATGTAAAATTCTTAACTTCATTATTTGATTTTGCGATATTTGCAAGAATAATTGATGCATCTACATCTGCTTGTGTAAGTATGCCTGAATCCACTTTTCCTTCACACTGAGGGCAAAGAACATTATTTTTTGCATCAAAATAACAAATTGGTAGTTTCATTTGAATCAACTTTCATCATTCTGATAATGTTGTTTATATCCCTTAGTGTAAGACAGAAATTCTAGTTTAATTCTAGACTTAATATGACATTTCTAATTGTTAATGGTCTTTCATCTAGATATGCTTCATCAAAAGGCCCTGTTTATGCAGTTGATGATGTAGATTTTGAATTAGATTCTGGGACTTCAATAGGAATTGCAGGTGAAAGTGCATGTGGAAAAAGTACCTTGGGGTTATCAATAATACGAATGCTTTCTGGTGGTACAACTACTGGTAAAATAATTTTTGAAGGTACTTCCCTTTTAGATATGTCTGAATCTGATTTTAATAAAAAATATAGATGGAAGCAAATCTCTATGATTTTTCAAGGTGCAATGAATGCATTAGATCCTGTTTTCACTATTAATGAACAATTTCTTGAAATTTTAAAACAGCATAATTTTCATGGAGACTCTAAACAAGTAATTTTAGACGCTATTACTTCTGTCAGTTTAGATAAACTTGTTTTAAAAAAATATCCTCATGAACTAAGTGGTGGAATGAAACAAAGAGTAATAATTGCTATGGCATTAATTTTAAAACCAAAATTTGTAATAGCTGATGAACCTACTACTGCACTTGATGTTCTTATTCAAGCTCAAATTGTGAATTTACTTAAAACTTTAAAAAAAACTGGCATGTCTTTAATGTTAATTACGCACGATTTGGCAGTTTTATCTGAAATTGCAGATAAAATTGGAATTATGTATGCTGGACAAATGGTAGAATTTGGTTCTTCTGAAGAGATTTACAAAAACCCAAAACATCCTTACACTCAAGGACTTTTAGAATCCATTCCAACTTTGAAAGGAAACATTCCAAAATACATCAAAGGAATTCCTCCAAGTTTACTTGACGCACCAACTGAATGTAGATTTATTGATAGATGTCCACAAGCATTTGAAAAATGTAAGCAACTCCCTCCTAAATTTAAAACAAAGACTGGATATGTTAGATGTTGGCTTTATGAAGATGAAAAATAATTTGATCTTGAATTAAGATATAATTTATACATATTTTTGAATGAATTTTTTAAATCTAATTTTGTCTTTTCATTGTTTTTTTGTAGATTTTTCATAACTAATATTTTCTAAAAGTAATATGACCAATTAATTACTGAATACAATTTAGTTTTTTATATTTTCATAATGATATTTTACAAATAATTTATTCTTATATTTTCTTATGTTCTAAAACATGTTTTAGTCCATCAGTCATACTTAATGGATCTAAATTAACCTCACAATAAAGACACTTCAATATCTAAGAATACTTTTTAACAATTGGTAAACACGAGTCAATAATTCGCAATATTTCTGATCTGATCACTTTTTTATCAATGGATACCCACACTCGTGATTTTTTAATTGCAAAAGAAATTGTTTGAACTTTCTTTCTTTCTTCCCAAACAAATTCAATCTCACCTAGATTTTTATCAAAAAATCCTTCCAAATCTGTCTTCATAGCAATATGTGAAAATTGGAAATGTGTGTTCTTTTCATTCAAACAGTGGGATCAGTTCTTCCTTCTTTTGTAGCCTGTAATTCGCTCTCCTCTATCCCAATCACCCCACAAATCTGATAAATGGGCTTATGGTTGCTATGGCATCACAAATATGCTCAAAATCTCTTCCTTGTCATCTATTTGAGTTGTAAAAAGATGATATTTTAATGATATTGTTTTGTCATGATCTAAAAAAATGATATATTCTCCAAAATTTACTTGATAATTTAAATTCATTTTAACATTTTAATGATGTTTCAATTGTATATTCACAATTTTTTATCCGATGAAATTGATTTAATTTCACTATTGATTATTTGAATTTATGTTATTTTTATTACAATACTTCTTAAAATAAAGTTCCTAGCTGTCACTACAACAACTGTTTTAACTATTTTGCCTGCCACCATGAATATTGAGAATTTACTAAATTTCATTCTCTTTGCACCTGCAGAAATTAACATTAAGTCACCTATTACTGGGATCCAAGCTGCAAAAAATATTGCACTCCAGCCAAATTTATCAAGTAATTTGTTATGTTTCTTTTTGTGTTCATCATGTTTCTCATTTTTCTTTTTCTTGAATTTGTTGAATAATTTATTACCTCCAACCCCAATACTATAATTTAACAATCCCCCAATTGTAGATCCTACAACTAATACAATCCCTACCAAAACAATATTTTCACCACCTATCAACAAAGCTGATGTAAGAATTTCAGTTGGTACTGGTAATGCAGTAGCTGACAATAACGAGTTAAGGAATAAACCGATTATGCCATATTCTTGAAATGTATTATTGGCTAGAATTTCTTGAGCTGTTGATAATACTCCATAAATAATTCATAACTCATAATTAATTTAACCTCATTTTGAACAGATCAAGATGTCGTAATTTTTGTTATATCTTATTTTCATTTGTTTTTATCATATTCACAATTATTTTATCTCTTCCTTGAGGATCTTTTAAACCCTAATTCCATATAACAGAAATCTGTATTAGGATTGAATTTCTAAATCTTGATTCTAATAATTTGTAATTGTTTCATCTTTTTGATCCTCAAAAGTAGCAGTTTTCATTAAATACCGCCTAAAAACAGTCTGATTTATGGAATTTGGTGATATCTTTCCGTTTGCTCCAGATGACGGATATCTCATTTTAGCTTTAGTCAATTTCTTTGGTTCTCTAATTCCTTTTGTTCCATTACCTGGATTTTTGTTGCTTGCAACAATGTCTGTTGGTAATCAATATGATTTACATGTTTTAGCATTATTATCTGCCATCACTGCCACTGCGGCAAAACAAATTATCTTTTTTGTAAGCTTTGGTGGCCGAAAAATAATGAACGAAAAAACTAGAAAAAGAATGCGGCCCTTTGAAAGACTAGTTAAAAGATATGGTGCAGCAGCTGCATTTGTTGCTGCTGCAACTCCTATGCCTGATGATATTATATTTATCCCATTAGGACTTGCAAAGTATAATCCAAAAAGATTTTTTGTTGCAACACTTACTGGTAAAATTGTTCTTAGCTATATCATAGTCTTTATTTCACACTATGTTGGATTATCTTTCATAGAACCTTTCTTGGAAAATATTGATGACACTACACCTGTTTACGTTGGGATTGCTATTTTTGCAGCAATAATGACTGCAATCATTGTTTTACTTTTAAAATTAGACTGGCAACGAATAATGGCAAAATTTGCCCCCTGGACTTTGGATGAAAATAACGAAGAAGAAGAAAATTAAATTTTAATTTTAAAATTCCATAATTTATCCGTAGATTCCTTAATTCCAATTCTAGGATTTGTAAAAATTTCTTTAGATTTTTTTATCCCTTCTGTAATGAATAATTTTGAATTTCTTGTTAAATCCACTCCATACTGTTCTTTTGTTATCTCTAATGCTTGAGTCAATTTTGCAGGCCCATTTGTAAGATTTTTTAAATTTGTAATTTTTCTATTTTCTTGCATCATGTTAATTCCTTTTTCAGGTTCGATTGCACGAATAAGAACTGCACCAGCTTTGATTTTTGGGTGTTTTGCTACTACATTAAAGCAATAATGCATTCCATATGTAAAATAGACATAAGCTATTCCAACATCTCCAAACATTGCTTTGTTTCTTTCAGTAATTTTTCTAAAGGCATGACTTGCAGAGTCATCTTTATGCCTATATGCCTCAGTTTCTGTGATAATTCCTGTCATCTTATGCTTTCCCACTCTTTCTCACGATTCTTTTTCCAAGAAGATTTTTTGCAACAGTGACTGTATCTTGAAAATAAAATTCTCTAGGAAGTATATTCAATGTCTACTGTGATATCTTTACCATTTTTTAATTCTCTGATTAAACTAAATAATTTTATAATATCTTCTTTCAATACACTGACTAATTTTTGATTGTATATTGTTGCAGCTGGATGAATTGTAATAAAATATAATAAATTATTTTTTCGTGCTATTTTTCCTCTAAATTTTGTGATTTCAGATCCACCTAAAATTGAATTGAATGCAGTATTTCCTAAAATACAAATTATTTTTGGTTTGATTATGGAAATTTCTTCTTTAAGATATTCTTGACATGTGTTTCTTTCTGTATTGCTTGGAACTCTATTATTTGGCGGTCTGCATTTTACAATATTTGTGATGTACACTTCATCTCTTGAAATTCCTGCTTCTTCTAGTGCAATTGTAAGTTTTTTTCCTGCAATTCCAATAAAAGGTTCACCATTTTTATCCTCGTTTTTTCCAGGTGCTTCTCCCACAAAAATTACATTTGATTGAAAATTCCCTTTACCTGGAACTGAATTAGTTCTTGTTTTACAAAGATCACACTTTGTACATGTTATGACATTTTGTTTTACTATTTCTAATTTTTTATCCATTTTTAATTTACACTCTTTATTGTTGCAACTCCTCGTATTGTTGGTCCACCATTACCCATTATCATTGATTGCATAGGATCGCCTTTACCACAATTAGTTATTGGTCTCACTGTAAAATCATTACCACATGCATCAATTGACTTAAAAAAATCTGGGGCTGTACCCATCACAATCACATCTCTTAACAAATCTGTAACTTCACCATTCTCAATTTTTTGTGCATATTGACAAGAAATACTCCAATTGTATCTTTTCATGTCAATTGATGGAATTTTCATATTTGAGACTAGATATCCGTTTTTTACTTCTTTAATCATCTCATCTACATTCCAATCCCCATTTCCAATACAGGTGCATGCCATACGAATTAGCGGCATGAATCTGTAGTTTGTCGCTCTCATATTCCCCGTGGGGAATGTATTGAATATTTTTGCAGTTTCTCTATTTTGCATATGGTTCATCAAAATACCATTTTTTACAAGAGTAGTTTTTTTGGTTTTGACCCCTTCATCATCAAAATAATACCATCCTAAACTTTCTTTGATGGTAGGATCATCAAACACATTTAATTTCTCTGATCCAATTTTTTCTCCAATTTTTCCTTTCCACCATGCGCCTCCAGCCCATGCCATCTCTTTTCCTAAAACTCTGTCAGCTTCTGATGGATGACCTAATATCTCATGTGTAAGTAATGATACAAAATCTGGATTCATTACAACTCTTGCTTTTTCTTCTTTTGCAGGTTTGGCATCAATTAATTGTGATGCTTTTAGTGCAATCTCTTGTGCACTTTGTTGAATCTTATTTTCATTACTGATTTGCTCTATTCCGCCTCTCCCTCCTTCTGTTATGTTAATTGACTGTGTAAGTCCTGATTCATGAGCAGTAGCTACCATCTCTACTATTACATCTGTAAAATTTTGTATAATTTCTGAACCTTCACTGTTTACAAAATATCTTGAATTATTTGTATACCATGGATTTACAATTGATTTGATAATTCTTGGTGTATCTAGAATAATTTTATTGCATTCATATCCTATCTTTATTAATTCTTCTAATTCTGGTTTTTTTAAAACTGGATATTCTATCTTAATTTTATTTACAGAACTTGGATATAGTTCAATTTTATCTTTTTTATTTTTTGCATAGTGAAGAGAATTTTTTAGAGCATTGTTTATTTCATTTTTTATCTCCTCAAAAGAATTTGGATTTGTAATTGAAAAAAAACTCCATACTCCTTTTTTTATTACTCTAATTCCAATTCCTTTATCCTCCTTTGTTCCAACATATTCTATTTCTCCATTTTCTATGAGGGCTGATTTTCTTTCTTGTTGTTCTGCTCTAATATCACAATATTGTGCCCCGTTATCAATGGCATATTTTACTGCTTTATCTGCTAGATCTTGTAATTCCAAGTCCATGATTTGTACAATTGTTGCTGATTCGTAAATACTCTCTATTCTTAATGATTTGAAATTGCAGGCATAGTGAAGTAATACTCATCTTCAAAATCATAGTCTATTGTACCTTTTTTACGTAAAAATTCAAAATACTCTGTACAATTTTTGTAAAATTCCTTATTTTTTACTTGTTCCATATTTTATTTTTCTAAATCTACATTTTTTCAGGAGGGTGAGTGATTTTAGTTCTACAAGTTTGTTTTCTTTAAGTTGAACTTGCCGGGAGTTTTTGCTTGCTCATCAGATTCTTTTGATATTGTAAATGAAAAAGTAGATCCCTGATTCTCCACACTATGTACTGATATTTGACCTCCGTGATGTTCAATTATTCCTTTACAAATGGCTAGACCCAATCCACTTCCGCCTCTTTCTCTTGTAAGAGTTGTATCTACTTGGTAGAATTTTTTAAATAGATTTTTCTGTTTTTCTTGAGGAATTCCACTTCCATTATCTTTCACACTAATTTTTATTTCTGTAGGCATATTATCCACAACTACTTCAATTTTTCCTGAATCTGGGTTCTACAGCGGTTAAACTATTTTTGATTAGATTTGTAATTACTTGAGTGATTCTTTCTGAATCGTGATTTATTAAAAGATCTACTTCATCACTACTAATCTCGACATTCTTTTTATCAGCTACAGGTTTTAACGCTTCAATTGCTTTGTCAATTGTATTTTTTATATTCCCATTTGATTTTTTTATTGTTAGTTGTCCTAACTCTAATTTTTGTGCATCCAGCAAATCAGAAATAATTGATAACAATGATTCAGAACTTGATTTGATAATATCAATTCGCTCTTTTTGTTTTATGTTTAGTTTTCCTAAATGTTCACTTAGTAATATGTCAGCATATCCTTGAATTGGAACAAGTGGTGTTTTCAGTTCATGTGTAATCATTGCAAGAAATTCATCTTTTGCAATGTCTGTTTTTTTTGCTTCTGCTTCTTTTTCTTTTATTGCCTTCGACATTATGTTAAAGTTATTTACTAACTGTCCTACTTCATCGGTTCCTACAAATTCAATTTTTTCACCATATGTGCCCTCTTTTACTTTTGAAAATGCTTTTGTGATTAATTCAAGAGGTGAGAGTGATTGTCTAATAACATACAGCACCAAAAAGAATATTACAATATCTACTATCAATATCACTTGAATGATAGTTTCACTCTCTGAACCTTTACTTGTAATGTCTGTATTCCATGAATCTAACAAATCATCTGTATTTTCAAACAAAATCAATTTTTGTTCATTCATTTCATTTTTTGCTGAATTGAATCCTGATGATAATAATGCCCTTTCTTCAAGTATTTTGACTTTAATCTGAATAGACTCCCATAATGGATCTAACATTGACGTAATGATTCTGAGTTTTCTCTAGGTATCGCGATCTAAATTCCTCATGTATTCTATTTCCTACACTTTCAACGTCTAATCCTCTGTTGAAATTTGTAATAATTTTCTCATTCCTATTTCAAATTCTATTCTTTTTTCTTTTCAATATATGTTGAGCATTTTCTCCTTCCCCGATTGAAATCAACAAACTTTGTTGTCCTATGATTTTTGAATTTTCTGCTAAATCTTTGCAATTTGTTTATGTTGTTGTAATCTCTCTCCTAATCTTTCAAATTCATGACCATTCCATTTAGTAAGTAAAACTAATTCATGTTTTTCTGTAAAACATAATTTCATTGCACTTTGTTGCTTCTGGATCAAAAACTGATGTATCTTCTACATTTGTGCATCTGATTTGTAAGATTCCCATGATGCTTGCTACTTTATTATAATCTGAAATAATCGTGATGGAATTTTTTCTAGTTCTTGACCATTTATGATTACCCTCCCATTTTTTATTACATATACTATGTCTTCAACTTCTATGAATTTGTTTATCTAATTGATCTTTTCTATATTACCCACTTGCTACTGATATAGCTAATGATGAAATGGATTCTGCCATTACTTTCACATCTCCTACTCTAATGATTGAGTATGATTGTGTAGTTTGTGAATTCTATCTTGATATAATAAGAATAAATTAATTATCGCAGCAACAATCAAAATTGCTACCAATAGTATGTCTTACTGATTAGTTTCACAACAAAACATCCTGACTAGGGTATAAAAATAATAGGTGAATTTTCTTTATCATCTATCATGTCTGATGAATTTATTGAAATTGCTACTAAAGGAGATCAATGAAGAAATATCTGAATTAGGCAACATATTATCTACTTGTCAAAATGATGCTGATTTTTTCAAGTGCTGATGAATTTCAAAAACACACTCATAAAATCAAAGGATTGGCCCCAATGATGGGTAAAAGTGGAACTTGGTAGTTTTCTGCTATGTTTGGATTCAATATTGAAGAAAATGATGATGGCGATCACAATTGATGGCATTTTTAATGACATGACTGATTCTATTTCTTTCAATGAAAACAATCATGTCTGAGCCTGATATGATTGACAGAAATTAAAATAGAATTTCCAAAATTCTGAACAACCTAAATTAGTTAATATTTTTAATCTACCTCAAATCTTAGCATTGTAGAATGGCTAAAAGTAATGATTGCTGATGATTCTGATGCAATACGATTAGTACTCAAAGATATTCTCTCTATTGGTGAACACCAAGTAGTAGTTGAAGCCAACTGATGGTGCAGAAGCTGTTGATTTTTATCAAAAAACATAATCCTGATGTGCTTTTATTAGATTTGGCAATGCCAAAAAAAGATGGACTTGACTGTTGTCAAAGAAGTGATACAATTTGATTCTAATGCAAAAATTATTCTAATTACTGCTAGTGATGATCAAAAAATTATCAGTCAATGTTTAGAGAATGGTGCATTATCTTACATTTCAAAACCATTTGATTTTAATGGCGTCTTAAAAGCAATAAATGATATTTCAGCAAAGTAATTTAGGGTATATACTTGATCAATAATTGAATTTGTCAAAAATTGTCGCAGATACTAGTGTTATAATTAATGGTCAATTAATTGCTCAGATAGAAGCAGGTTCAATTAGAAATTTAGAAATTATTATCCCTCAAGCAGTTTTTGATGAGTTACAATCTCAAGCTTCAAATAAAAAAGAAGAGGGATTTGTAGGATTAGAAAAAATTCGAAAACTCAAAGAATTATCTGGTAGTCATGGGTTGGAGATAGTTTTGAAAGGGTCCACATCCTTCTACTGATGATATTAAACTTGCTAAAAGTGGTAGAATTGATGCTCTCATAACTGATATGGCTAAACAAAATGATGCTGTTCTTTACACTTCAGATAATGTTCAACATTTAGTGGCACAAGCTGAAGGTGTCGAGACAGTATTTCTTAAACCTGTTATTAAAGATGAAACATTAGAATTTCTAAAATTTTTTGATGCTGAGACAATGAGTGTTCATCTTAAAGAAAACCAATGCCCTTTAGCAAAAAAAGGAAAACCTGGTACTTTTACATTAACTAAACTTAATGATGATATCTTTCACTAGATTATTTGGAGATAATTTCATCACAAATATTTGATGCTGCTCAATGCATCTGATTCAAGTAACTATTGAGATCTCAAAGACATGGTGCGTCTGTAATTCAGCATGGTGATTATCGTATAGCAATCACTCATCCTCCTTTTTCTGAATCTTTTGAAATAACAATTGTTCATCCCAATCGTAAAATATCCCTTGAAGATTATGAAATTTCTGAAGAATTAATGAAACGTTTCTCTGATAGAGCTGAGGGAATTGTATTTCTGGTCCTCCTGGTTCTGGAAAAAGTACTCTTGCATCAGGGACTTGCAAATTTTTATCATAATAAAGGAAAAATTGTTAAAACATTTGAATCTCCACGTGATTTGCAAGTTGATCCTGGTGTTACTCAATATAGTAAATTAGATGGAAGTTTTGATAACAGTGCTGATATTTTGTTACTTGTCCGTCCTGATTATACTATTTTTGATGAAATAAGAAGACGTGAAGATTTTAGAACCTTTGCTGATTTGCGATTAACTGGTGTGGGAATGGTTGGAGTAGTTCATGCAAATTCTCCAATAGATGCAATTCAACGTTTTATTGGAAAGATTGAACTTGGTATAATTCCAAGTGTCTTGGATACTGTAGTCTTTGTAAAAGATGGCGCAATTGAAAAAGTCTATGACTTGGAATTAAAAGTAAAAGTACCTTCTGGAATGACTGAATCTGATCTAGCAAGACCTGTTATTGAAATCAGAAATTTTGTAGATAATGTTTTAGAACATGAAATCTATACATTTGGAGAAGAAAATGTCATTGTTCCTATTTCAAAAAGAACTGAAAAAGTTGGAATTGCAAAGCTTGCAGAAGATAAGGTGAAAGAAACTTTCAAAAGATATGACCCTAATGTGGAAGTTGAAATTTTATCTGATAATAGAGTTAAAGTATTCGTAGATGAACAGTGTATCGCATCGATTATAGGAAAAGGAGGCTCAAACATTAATGACATTGAAAAATTTCTCAAAGTCCATATTGATGTTGTTCAAAAGGATTCTAATCATTCATCTAGAATGACTCATGATCTACCTTTTACTTTTTCAGAATCAAAAACTGCATTACTTCTAACTGTCAGCAGAGAATTCACTTCAACACATGCTGATATCTATGCTAATGATAAATATCTCACATCAGTAAAAATTGGTAAAAAAGGACAGATAAAAATTCCAAAACGTTCTGATGTTGCAAGAGAATCTTATGAATTTTTCATCATCACAAAACGATATTCAAATATTTCTCAAAGATTTTTAAAATTTTCAATTACCTTAGGGATTTGCTTTAAGAAAAGTAATGAATTTTCTTAACTGCTTTATTGTTTTTGGATTAAGATGATGTTCAATTCCTTCAGTATCTTGATTTGCAGTATCATACCCAACTCCTAAAATTTCAAAAAATTCTAGTAAGATTCCATGCTTTTGTCTAATTCCATCAGCTATTTCTATTCCTTTATCTGTAAGATTGATTCCATGATATTTTTCGTATTCTAAAAATCCATTCTCATCTAGTCTTTGAAGCATCTTAGTAACACTAGGTGCACTCACATCCATGTATCTTGAAATATCTAATGTAGTTGCATAACCTTTCAATTCAACTAACTCTGAGATTATTTCTAAATAATCCTCCATCCTTGTACTTGATTGGGTTTCTTTCTGATTGATGAGCTGCTTTTATTGAATCCAATCTTTTGGAATTTTTAGATTTCATGTAATCTTTGTATCTAAATCAAATCTAGTATAATTGGGTGTCTTTTCTGTTGATTTTAGTTACTCTTTGTTGACTTGAATGTACATTGTAATTGATCTTTGAATCTTAACTAACTTTTTCTAAATCAGATGTTGGAATGGTTGATCTCTAAAGGCACGACTAGAAAAATTGAGAAAATCCTCTGAATCAGCTAAACGCAGAGCAAATTTGTATACTGATATTGCTAAAATGAATAATGGAAATAATACTAGTTCATTAGGTGCTCTTCAGAAAGCTCCTGCACCAGGTAAAAAACTACAAAAAATTGGATTTTTGATGCTTTGGGTTCCTGAACCTACTGGTGTTACTTGTGCAGTTGGTGCCCCATTGATTGTTGCTGGACGCTATCTTGATAAAAAATACAATGGTGCCACTATTCATGATATTGGTCATGAGACAAAAAACACTATTTCATCAATTAATGACTTTAAACATTCTGTAATGTGACTTAATTTTTACAAATAATCTGAATTTACTTTGAATTCATTTATTTTTATTAATTCTGATCATTTCATAGTGAACCTTTTAGATCATTAATTTTAAAATTATTTTATGGCAGATTGTATGCAGACATGGAGGAAAAAATTACGATTACAAGAGTTAATTGTAATTGCAAGAAATGAGTTAAAATCTGGTAAGAACATCTCACAAGTGAATCAAATACTTTCTGAACAGATGCAAACACGATGGAAATTTGTTGGTAGTACTCAAAAACAGTATTTGATAGATATTGGTAGAATTCTTAATAATCAGTATGTTTTATCCGTCTGATTTTTTATTATTTAGTTATTCAAAATGCAAATGTCTTTGTCATTAGTCTTTAGATTCTAAACTCTTAATTTCTAGTATTTCCAAAAATTATTCATTGGAATATGAAATTGTAAAAAATCCTATGGGATTAATTGAATTTGTATTAAACAAAGGTGAGAAAATTACTGCAGAAGCTGCAGCCATGGTATACATGAGAGGCAACATTAGAACTGAAACTAGAATGAGAAAGGGTGGATTTCTAAAATCATTAAAAGCTGCAGCACTTGGAGGAGAATCATTTTTTGTAAATGAATTCATTGCAGAAGAAGATGATTGTAAACTAGGATTAAGTGGAAATATGCTTGGAGACATTGAGGCAATTGATGTTAATGAGGAATTTATTGTTCAATCAGGTGCATTTGTTGGCTCTACCACTGATTTAACTTTGGATACCAAATGGCAAGGATTCACCAAAGGAATCTTTGGCAGTAATTTATTCATGCTAAAAACTGTAGGAACAGGAAAAATGTTTGTCAATGCATGGGGAGGAATCCTCAAAAAAGAATTACAATCTGGCGAGAAAATGATTTTAGATAACTATCAACTAGTTGCACTGTCATCTACTGCAAGTTATCGTGTTACAAAACATGGGAGTCTAAAGACTACTCTATTTGGTGGAGATGCATTAGTAATTGAAATTATAGGTCCTGGAACTGTATATCTACAAACAAAAAATATAATGGAATTTACAAGAGCACTAATTCCATTTTTACCAAAACGACATTAGGACTCACAACCAATACCGTCATTATCTCTATCAAATCCATGAGGATCACTTCCTATCACTCTGAAATTAGAATATCCAATATCTCCACAATTTAGATCAGGTGGATATGGTGAGATGCAAACATCAGGGTATGATGGGTCACAACTTGGTGTGGCCTCTACCGTATTAGATGAATCAGGTGAACCAACTTCACCTATAGACACCTCAGTCCAAGACTCGAATTTTTTTTAGAAATTAATCTTTGTGAATTATTTTCTGGAACCAACAAAAGTTAGTATCTTAATTAACATATTTTAAAAGGACTGACATAAACTAATTCATGACTACTAGAGCTCAGGCTTTAATTCCAATTTCAATTGCTGCTGTAATTATTGGGGCTGTGGGATTAATGACACTTCCAAGTGAAAGTAAATTAGAATCAGTTGAATTTCCTAGGGGAACAATCATGGTTGATGATATCCCACTTGAGGTACAAATTGCAGACACTGATCCTAGACGTATTCGTGGATTGATGTTTCAAGATCAATTACCTTATGATCAAGGGATGATCTTTGTGTTCAATGAACCTGGACTTTATTCACTTTGGATGCTAAATATGCAATTTTCTTTGGATATGATATGGTTTGATCAAGATGGTAAAGTAGTTCATATTGAAAAAAACATCCTTCCATGTAAAACTGTAGTAGAAATTTCTGCTTGTCAGAGTATCATACCTAGTGATGAAGCAGTTTATGTTCTAGAGGTTACATCTGGATTTGTTGATCAAAATAATATTACAAAAGATTCTGTGTTGAATATTATTTCGATTTAAAATTGCAAAACCTTATCTTGGAATGTTAAAATAATTAATTCATGAACATGAAAGTCTTGATTCTGATTACAATTATGATTGTAGGGATTACTTTATTTTCATTATTTTCTATTTTTGAAAATACATCTGATTTAGAAACAAAATCTATCTATGGTGCAGGTTTTACTTATTATGATATTGAAAAAATAAAAACAAGTTTAGCTGAACAAAATATCTTCATATCCGTCCCCGTTGCTATAACTGATCATACTATATCTCAATATTGTACTTTCTTTGATGATGACAATACCAAAAAAAATGTACAGTATTGTATTACTACTGTAATATTGGATTCTGAAGGAAACCCTTTAGGCAACATCAACATTGGTGGTGACACTAATTCACCAATAATGGCAATTGCCAATCTAGAAACTGCTTCTTTAGATTCAAAGCGAGATGAGGTTCACACTGTATTTCAGACAATGATTGAGACACTTGTTTGTGATTGTCGGGATGATCAACAGTCTACAGACTTTGAATCTGTATCTGATTGGTTAGATGCTGCTCAGGCATTTTATACTACTGAACAACGTGATATAATCTCTAAAATTGATGGTCTTGGTAACTCTCGTTTAATTTTAGAAATCACTTCTAAAGAAAATTCTATCTTGCAGACCTTAATCATTCTAAAGTAGTCTAATTATATACAACAAAATTCTTTGATTGACGATTACAATGATTGATCAGTTATGGTTAATTCTTTTAGGATTTATTGCAGGAATCTTAGGTTCAATGGCAGGTCTTGGTGGTGGTATTATTGTAGTTCCCGTATTGACCTTTTTGGGATTTTCACCTACTGCCGCTGCAAGCAATAGTCTTTTTGCTGCATTAAGTAATGCTATTGCATCAACTATTTCTTATTCCAAACAAAAAAGAATTGAATTTTCATTAGGCCTAAAACTTGGACTACTTACAATCCCTGGAACTATACTTGGTGCAATTATTTCTACCGATGTAACCCCTGAATTTTTTAAAATTTTGTTTGGATTAGTTCTAATTGCATCTGCAGCTTATATTTTTCTAAGAAAAAAACTAGAGACTAAAGAAAAAATACTATCTTCACAAATGATGATTTTTGCAGTTGGTGCTAGTTTCTTTGCTGGAATTATATCTGCATTTTTTGGAATAGGTGGTGGAATTATCTTTGTACCTTTGATGGTAATTGGAATGGGAATGGCAATGAAGAAAGCTGCCCCCACCTCACAATTAATTTTATTATTCTCATCATTATCTGGAGTGATAGCTCATAGTATACTTGGACATCCTGATTTCACTTATGCCGGATTTTTAGCAATTGGTTCTTTTTTTGGTGGATTAGTTGGAGCACGATTATCTCTTGAAATCAAAGAACGATACTTGCAAATTTTAGTAACTGTGATAATCTTAATTGCAGCTGCAAAACTCTTTTTTGATTCAGTTTCTGAAGGCTTTTCTCTCATTGGATTTTAGCCTCAAGTTATTTTTTGTACTTTTATACTAATTTTGTGACATAAATTGTTCATTAGGTCTCTTGACCTAAGGGCGGGAGAGACAAGTCGGCTCTCCTGTTTTAATTTAATATTTTAACGTGGAGGTTCTTTTTTGATTCTGTAAATATTTTTTTTTGAAATTACTATTATTTCACCATCTTGTGTTGTTCCCTCATAATCAATTACAATTTTCCCAAATTCATCATCGATATCTTCTTTGTAAGAAACTGTAAATTTCAATTTTAATACTTGATCCGTATATAGCGGATTTACAAATCTTGTAGTTCTGTTTCCCCATTCTGAATCCCCGTCAGTTCCAACGAAAATAATATCATTGCCATAAATTTGACTAAGTCTTGTAAATTCACCTTCCATTCTTGATAAAATTGCTCTTCCTGAAATTAATTGTCGTTCTCCTTTTTGTTTATTTTCTAAAAATGCATTTCTAACTCTGGAAAATTTAAGATATTCTTCTAATTCTTTATCTGTAATACTGCATATTGAAAAAAATGTATCTCCGATTTTGAACTCTGAAAATTCTTTCATCTTATCTTGATTCATCAACACAGAATATTATTTCTGATGATGAATTGGAACTATCAGATATTAGGAAATTAAGTGCATCTGCAATTTTTTGATTATTTGGTTCTGCACCTGCAACTGTACCTGGAAATATTGTAAACATTCTAATTTTTGATTTTAATACATCACTTAATTCTTGATTTACTGTGGTTGTAAATGGTCTTAATGCCCCTCTAAATACTTCGACTTGAGCTCTTTGAGTTCCTGTCACTTTTCTTCCTATTGGTAAATCTGGCCCAATAATCATTATTGCACCTTTTGCATCCTTGTATAATCGTGGATCATCTTTTCCACCTGGAACAAATTGTTCTAATGCTCTTTGGGCAACTGTGGCTGGTGTTGAGATGAATTTCTCCGTTAATTCTTCCCATTTTGCTCTAGTCAATTCAGTTAATTTTGATATTTCTGGGAGTTTTCCTGTAATGTGAATTACTGCAAGAATCTCTCCAATGTTTGTACTGGCTGTGTTTAACCATCTTTGTACTTCTTCTGGATTTTTAATATCTACAACATGGGAATGGAATTTTCCACTAATGTATTCTTGAAGTTCTGTAGGTGTTGATTGTGAAATGAAACATGCAACTTTGCCACCGTTTTTTTCAACATGTGATGCTAAAAATTCAACTCTTTCGGCATCTACTTTGTCTGTAGCATCAATAGTAAATACAATTGCCTTCCTGAGAAATCTGGTTGATGTACTCCTGGTGTTGCAGTACCAATATGTGGTTTTACTGGATAAAATACTCTGTCTCCTGGAACTACTTTACCGTTTAGAATTTTTGCAATTTGATCATCACATAAATTGAGAACTGATTCTGAAACTTGGTCTTGTGATAAGAATTCTTTATTTGCAATCATATGTGATGTGTTATTTTGAACTTTTTCTGCAATTGTTTGAATTTTGTTTAGCAAATTTGTAAACGTCTCAGTCAATTTTGAAACATCTTTTCCATTTGCAAGTTTTTCTGCAGCTTTTGCGATTCCTTCTTTGATTATGTTTTCATCTTCTCCAAGTAGTGGTAATAGTTCTTGACTTGCAGCGCTTACTTCTGTTGGAACTAAATCTTCAAATCCACTAACTCTCATAAATTCTGCTGCTGCTTTAGGATACACTGTCTTGTAAATTCTATCTGAATGAACTGGACCTGGATTTGTTGCAATAGATATGATTCCTTTGTCTGTTAATTCCCATGACATTGCTTCTGCTAATCTGTTTTTTGCGCCTTGTGCGGCCGTATATGGACTTCTAAATCTATATGGTCTTTGTTCTAGTGGTCTTTCCTCTGTAAAAAATGTTGAAATTGTAATGATTTTTCCTCCTTCTTTCATAACTTTTAGTGCTTGAACTGAACCCCAAAAAGTTCCAGTCAAATGAATGCCAATTGTACTTTTGAATTCATCTAATGGTGCATTTGCAAAACATGTAACAGGTCCTGAAACTCCTGCGTTGTTAATGACATAATCCACATTGATATTTTCATTTTTGAGTGAATCAAACATCCCAGTCATTGCTGATTCATCTGCAACATCTACACCTGCAAAAATTTTAACTGATGCCCCGCTGTTGTTTTGTGAAATAATCTCTTCCAATCCTTTTGCAGCTTCTACTAATGGTTCTTTTCGTCTTCCAAGGATAATTACACTTGCTCCTTTTTCAACAAATTTTGTTGCAATAGCTTTTCCAATTCCTGTTCCACTACCTGTAATAAGAGCGGTTTTTCCTTGAAACTTTAGCATAGATGAACTGTCCAGTCTTTTGTAATATTTAATTTGATTGATCTTATGTGGGGATTTTCTTGATATCTTTATTTGTGGGTATGATTCATGATTTTTAATGCATGATTCAGAATCAGATTCATTTGTCTATAAAACCTGGCCTGAAAAATTTAGTGATATGTTAAAAGAAATTGGAGTAGATTCTGAATCCAAAGAAATTGGAACTTATGATATTGAAAAAGGAGATTACTATAGTAGATATTTTTCTCAAACCCCTAGAATGGTTACAAACAAAGGATGTATTGATGTTAAAAATTCAAATATTGACACAATACAAATAATTCAAAAGGGATAATGATGCAAGATCCAAATCCACTTCCATGGGGTGCCCTAGATAGATTTCAAGCACATTTTATTGTGAACGCCAATGTTGGCAATAAAGTTGCAAACTATCTTGCAAAAACCCAACTATCTACTAAAGGACATTTTGGTGCAAAAACTGTTGTTAAAGTTACATGGAATGGTTCTGGCAGTTTGGCTTCTATACTAAATAATGATAATGAACTTAATGATATGATTGCAAAACAATCAATCAAAAATGCCACTATCTATGTAGAACCCACTGATAATGTGGTTCGAATTAGAAGTAAATGGGACAATCATCTTGCTTTTGGTATTTCTAAAGAACTTTTTGAAATTTATGATAGAATAGCTGGCCACATAAAGGCAGTTTAGGCTTTCCACCAATCCAATGCGAGAAAATCTACTTTATCCTTACCTTTTGGAATTGCCAAGATGAATTGTTTTCTAACTGTAGTTGCAAGTCGTCCTGCAAGAACAATTCCTGTTGATGTAATTGATTCAGTTCTGGCATATACTTGAATTAAAAACGGTGCATGATCAATTCCTGGACCTTTTTCATATACTGCAAAATCACAACCAAATTTAATTCCTGGATTAATTATGTATCCTTTATCTCTAAAATTTTTGTAAACTAGGTATTTTTTATCAAATTCATGAACTTCTTTTTTACAAATCTCTACCATTTGTTCAACTGTTACTTTTTGTTTTGATTTAGTAATTGTAATTTTTTTATTTTCCAAAAGATACAACCCTTCAATTAAATCTAAAATTAATGGAACATCAATTTCTTCAATTTTTGGTTTTGGCATACCTATTGGTTTTCCATAATATCCTTGACTGAAAAGCTTACGTGAATCTTCTATATCCCAAACAATTAGTCTGTTTTCAATTAATTCACTTTTCATTATTTTCATTATCTCTCAAGTGTATATGAATTCTTTAGTTAAAATGATCATTCATTATGAATGTAAAATAAATTAAAAATATGAGGTGATTTTTTCTTTAGAGGCTCAATGCTAATAATATGAAAGAATCTGATACTCTTTGACATTTATCTGCCATTTCTTCTATCCCTTCTATTACATCTTTTATTAACAGCAATTCTTTTGTGTTTGTAACTTCGGATAGAAGTTTAATTGTAGCTTGTCTATATTTTATATCAATTTCTCTTTCTATTGTTTGTGTTTCTTGAGCTAACTCAATGGCATTTGCAGTATTTGTATTGAGACTTCTAATAATTTCATTCAGTTTGTAAATTTCATCTACAACAAGCTCAATTAACTTTGTAATGTCTTTATCAAGTTTTGAACTTTTTAGTGTAGCTGTTTTTACGTTTGAGAGTTTGAATGAAATGCCTGTAATGTAGCCTGCAATCTCATCCATTGTATATGCCGTGTTGAGCAGATTCTCTCTATTCATGATTAATCCGCCCACATCTGCTACTTCACGTGTGATCTTTCTTCTGAGATTTTCCACTTCGTCTTCAATGGTTGAAATTTGCTCTAACACATTTTTGATTCCTGTCTTATCTTTTTTCATCATAAGATCTGGTAGTGTTGCAAGTTCTCTGGCTGCATTTAGAATTCTATTTATCTCGTCTTGTAAAACTGCGATAGCCTTTCTTTTTGCTTGAACTTCAAGCTCTCCGCTATACATAACAGAATGTAAAAACTTCTCAGGTAATTTAAATCCTCTACGGTTTTTGATATTTTTGAGCGTTATTATATCAAGTTTTTATCATGAGCGACTTTTTTTTGCCCTTTGTATAGTGTAATCACTTCTTCATTTGTTGATGCATCTTCAGATGTTTTCTCCATTCTGATTTTACCTGTAAACTTTGGAAATCTTAAAGCAAGTCCTGCACCTTTTCTAATCTTATCTTTTGCTGCTTTGTGAATTGGACTAAGTGTAATTTCTGATGCTACTACTTCTATTACTAATTCTGGCTCAAACCACACATCTGCTTCCATTTCACTATTAATACGTGGATTTTTTTTGATTGTAACTTTTGGGTGTAATATTTGATATAATTGATCTAAACTTTCATCTGAAAAACCTGTTCCTACTTTGCAAATACTAGTAAATGTATCATAATCCTCATCATATGTTGCAAGTAGTAATGTACCATAATTTCCTGTCCTTCTACCCTTTCCAAAATACCCTCCTATTACAATAAGATCTAAACTATCTCCTAATTCATTTTGGTATTCTCGTTTAAGTTTTAACCAATGACTTCCTCTTGAACCTGCTTTGTATGGTTTATCTAACATCTTTAACATTAATCCTTCACTACCTGCATTGATACTATTTTCAAAAAATTCTTCAATTTCATTTTTATTTTTTACTATTACCATTGGAATATATTTTGCAAAATTATCTTCTTTTACAATTTTTTCTAATAGTTCTCTTCTATTTTTGTAATCTAATTCTAAACAACTTTTCCCATTATAATATAAAATATCAAAAAAATTTACTGTAATTGGATATTGTGTTACTGCTTTTTCTATTTTGTACTTTCTTCTTCTATGCATTAATTCTTGAAATGGTAAAAATTCACCTGTGTTCTCATTAATTGCAACTGCCTCTGCTTCTAATATTACATTGTCTGCTTGAATTGTTTTAGGAATATTTTCAATAATATCTGGATAATAATTTGAAATTTTTTCTAAACTTCTGGAAAATAATTCTACCTTTTCCCCTTCGATATGAATTTGTACTCTTTCCCCATCTAATTTGTATTCTGCTGCAAAACTATCCCCCATCTTTTCAATTGCCTCATCCTCGCTTTTTACTCTGTCAGCAAGCATTGGTCGAATTGGATTAAACAAAATAATTTCAAATTTCTCTATTTCTTTGATACCTTTGACTGCAATAGTTTCAGCAACCTTTCCTAAATCACTAGAAACATTATATGCATATTCTAAAATTTTTCTGTTATCTTTATTGCCTGAAAATGCTATTGCCAATGCATCCATTACTGTATTTTCAGCAACCCCTAGCCTTAGGGTTCCAAGCAAAATCTTTAAAATGAATTTTGCCTCTAGTGGACTAGCATCATTTAGTAAACTCGAAATGTATTTCATCTTCATATCTTGTGAACGAGTCCCTTCTAATCTTGCAATTTTAAACAAAGTCTCATAGACTCGTTCTACTGTAATGTCTTCTACTAGGAATGTTGTCTGGGTTTTTTGCTCTAAAATGACTGATGCTGCTTGCCCCAAATCCCCTCTTTTTCTATACTCCTCCTCAATTCTTTTAATTGGAATTCCTGATGATTTTGAAATTGACCTCATCGCAAGTTTTTCAGCAACCCCTAATTCCACTCCTTCAAAGTCTGGCCTTAATTTCCCTTGTATGAGATATACAATCTTTGAAATAACTTCATGGGGTGTTTTTTCAAATAACTCTACTAAGATTTGTGTTAATTCTAATCGTTTCCTAGTTGACTCCATTTTGTTAAATGAATCCGATAAAATGGAAAATTCCACTCTAAATCTCTACGTAATCCTGCATAAAAGTCTGAATCGTGATTAACTTTTCTATGGGTTTTTTTAAAATAACTTGTATCTCAAGCTAGTAAGGCTAAAAGTTTGGTGTGGCTACCACTTTCCCTTTCTAGTTTGAATAGTTGTTTTAGGTTACAATCTATGGAACAATATCCTCTATATCCACTTTGAAATGCTGTTGCACATACTTCACAAGTTTTCATGCAAATCCCTCTTGTACTTGTAGTTTTATCTTCATAACAACATCATTAGTCATTTTGATTAGATGTTCAATCTCCAGATCATTGAGGTGTTCACGACCTTCATTAAATGAGTGTTGAGCAATAGATGAGACTTCTTGATTTAGACTCTCCAGTGCTAATACTATTGTATTCATCTTTCTTCACAATACAATGAGTTACAATGAATATAACCTGAGATTTCGACTAGTGGTGAAAATAATATCGATACTGTCGAACCATGATGATTTGTGTTTTTTGGTTATGGGTTTGAGAAAATTCTATGCCAATATTGAGATTGATTCTATTAGATCTTTTGAACCAAAGTGATTTTTATTTTCTTTACACTCCTCACATACTAACCATACAGGACTGTAATTACCGCCTTTAGCTGATTTGTATTTTATTTGATATTTTGACTCGTGTCTTTCTTCACAACAATTCATAATTATATCCTCATAGTTTGCATTTTTATCTTCATAACAACATCATTAGTCATTTTGATTAGAT
>PVMK01125742.1_pt1 | contig 24266 bp, 22 predicted proteins | sample 1853481 | NCBI WGS metagenome assembly PVMK01 (sample SAMN08533507, study PRJNA380276) | Marine sediment metagenome, whole genome shotgun sequencing project.
TTGTCCGTCGTCGAGGGCGTCCACGCCGACCAGCTCTCCAGGCAGGTGAAAGCCGATGATGCGTTCGTCACCATTGGGGCTGGTTACCCAGGACTTCACTGCTCCGGAGCGCACCGCGTAGAGAAAGCGGCACTTCTCGCCGGCACTGAACAGGCACTCGCGGTGCGGCAGCGGCGCGCGTCGCTTGATAATGCTGTCGAGCTCGGCGAGCTGGTCTGGAGGGAGCCCCCTGGGCAGGCACAAATCGGCCAGGCTGCAATTCTGACAGGAGACTTTGTATCCTGCCAGGCGAATGACGCGCGCGCGCTTTTTCATAGACTGGTCCCGCGTGGATAAGTGCATTTCAGCAAATGTGCCGCCTCGGATCAAGTCGATAGATGGCTGAAAAGCTGTTTCCAAATTGCCACCGCCGAAGCGCACGCACGCGAAAGGGCTTCCTCCTGAAGGGAGGAAGCCCCTTGACACGTCGACGGGCCCCGAGTGGGGATCACTCTAATCAAATTTCAGCTTTGTCCCGATTACGAATGCCTGGATGTCGTCCACGCTTGCCACCGTGGTCGGCGTGTCCAGTTGGTTGAAATGGTAGCCTGCGTAGAGATCCACCTTGGCTTTGGGGATGTTGTGATTGAAGCCGATGTTGAAACCCTTGTCCTTGTAGCCGGCAACCACGTCTTTTGATTCGCCGTAGCCGGCGGAGACAGCGTTGTTGCCCCACTTGTGGCCGACCTTGACGTACCAGGTAGTGCCCGTCGTGGCACTTGCGACGTCCATCTCGTTCTCGGCGAACGAAACCAGCAGGTTGGTGCCGAATGAGAACAGATACGCGATGGAACCACCGTAGCGGTTCTTGATTGGGTCTTCAGCGGTGGAATTCTTTCCATAGAACAGACCCGCACTGATCTGACCGCCGCCGAGGCCTTGACTCCAACGCACAGCACCCTCGTACTTGTTGGTCTGACCGGCGCTCACCGACAGGGTCACGGGACCCAGAGCCGGCGAATCGTAGCGAATCCGGTCATAACGACTGAAGGCGTCCCAAGCGCTGAAGGTATCACCGTGGGTGACCTTAGCTGCGGAGTCGGTTTTCACGAGCGCGGTTTTCGGGTCGAGCGAGAACGTCGGAGCAGCGCCGTCGGTGATGGCGGTGCCCCCACCGGTGCGCCATGCAACCGCACCGGCGAAGCTCGTGCGCCCGGAGTAGGCCACGTTCCAGGTATCGGACAGATCGTGCTCGGTGGTGCCGTTGCCGGCGCCATCACCTTGTCCGAAGGAGAACTTACCCCAGCCACCGCTGAACCAGACTTCGGCTTTGCGAAGGTCCTCGGCGAATCCCGTATCGGGCGAACCGATGGGGCCACCGGCTTTGTTCGACTGTGCCTGCCATTCCCAGTTGAAGCCGACCTTCTGGCCATTGCCGATGTCTTCGCTGCCCTTCATGCGCCAGCGGGTGCCCGATGAGCTGTTGTCGATGAACTGGACATCGCTATTTTGACCGTCGTCCATCACGGTCATGGCGCGGTTGATCTGCCCGGAAAGCTTGTATTTCACCGCGTGGGATACCGTCGGTGCTGCCATCGCAGCCGCCACTGCCAGAGTTAACATCTTCTTGTTCATGCTTAGTTCCTCTTGTCGCCAGGTCGTCTCCCCGCGTCCGACCCGACCGGGCGGCGCGCCGCAGGCTGCTCACCGGTGAGCAGCCCTCGGCGCGTAGGATCGGTGCTTCCGCGCACGCGAATGTTCACCTGAGGTGAACATCGGTGCGCTGCAGTGGTCGGTGGGGAGTCGTGGTGGGAAGTGGCGGTGCGAAGCGTGGTGGCGGGCGGAGCAGGGGACAGATTTGAAATCTGTCCCCCCTGTCCCCGGAGACTCGGTCAGCCGGGCCGGCGGCGGCGTCGGCGTCGCCGGGGTGCTTGCAGCTCGTTACTGTCGGCGTCGAACAGCTCGGCCAGCTTCTCGATGACGGCGCCGCCAGCTGCTCCGCGTCCACCAGCGTCACGGCACGCCGGTAGTAGCGGGTTACGTCGTGGCCGATGCCGATGGCGAGTAGCTCCACCGGGCTCTGGTTCTCGATGCTGTCGATGACCTGGCGCAGGTGCCGTTCCAGATAGTTGCTGGGATTCACCGATAGCGTGGAGTCGTCCACCGGCGCGCCGTCGCTGATGACCATTAGAATACGGCGCTGCTCCGGGCGCGCGAGCAAGCGCTGATGTGCCCACTGCAGCGCTTCGCCATCGATGTTTTCTTTCAGCAATCCTTCCCGCAGCATGATGCCGAGATTGCGCCGCGCCCGTCGCCAGGGCACGTTGGCGGATTTGTAAACGATATGGCGAAGATCGTTGAGGCGCCCGGCGTTGGGGCGTTTGCCCTCCGACAGCCAATGCTCGCGGGATTGTCCGCCCTTCCAGGCCCGGGTGGTGAAGCCCAGTATTTCCACCTTGACGCCACAGCGCTCCAGCGTGCGCGCCAGGATGTCGGCGCTCATGGCTGCTACCACGATAGGGCGGCCGCGCATGGAGCCGGAATTATCGATGAGCAGGCTGACCACCGTGTCTTTGAAGTTGGTCTGCTTTTCACGCTTGAAGGACAGCGACTGGTAGGGATTGGTGACCACCCGGGCAAGGCGTGCGGAGTCCAGCAGCCCTTCCTCCAGATCGAATTCCCAGGCGCGGGTCTGATGGGCGAGCAGGCGGCGTTGCAGGCGGTTGGCCAGGCGTCCGATGACTCCCTGCAGGTGCACCAGCTGCTGATCGAGGCTCTGGCGCAGCCGTTGCAGCTCGTCGGGGCCGCACAGCTCCTGGGCGTCGATGATCTCGTCGAACTCGGTGGTGTAGGCGCGGTATTGATTCGGGTCCGGTAAGTTGCGGCCGTAGTACGGCGGGTAGGCGGCTTCGCCGGGCGTTTCCGAGCCGTCGTCACTCTGCTCCAGTTCTCCAGCGTCGGCCTGCTCGCTCTGCTCGCTGGCTTCCGCGTCCTCGCCGGCGCCCTCGCGCATTTCCAGGTCATCCATGGATTCCGGTGTGCCGGGCTCGGCATCGCCGGCATCGCCGTCGTCGAGAGCGTTGCTCTCGTCTCCATCGCCGGACTGATCGTCGCGCGCCTCGTCGCGATCCTCATCCGGCGGATTGTCGGGAAAGCCGAGGGCCTCGAGCAGCGTGCGCAGGGCCATGGCATAGTCCGCCTGGTCGTCGACGCACCCGGCCAGGGTTTTGAGCACCGCGCCGATCTTGCCTTCGAGCTGGGGTCTCCAGAGAGCGACCATGCGCGCCGCCGACTGCGGCGGCGGCGCACCGGTTATCGCCTCCCGGGCCAGAAATCGTACCACTTCATCCAGGGGCGCCTGCTCCCGGTCGACCACGTCGGTGTAGCCGTGGGAGCGGCAATGGTCCTCCACCGCGGCTTCCAGATTCATCGCCACCCCTGCCATGTGCCGCATGCCCAGGGATTCACAGCGGGTTTGCTCCAAGGCGTCGAAGATGGCGCGGGATTCCGGCGCCTGGGGGGCAAGCTTGCGATGCAGCTTGGCATCATGGTGGCGGTAACGCAGCGCGACGGCGTCCGCCTGGCCGCGGATGCGCGATACCTCGTCGTAGGGCAGGTTGGCGGCGGGCTGCGCGAGCCGCACGGTGTTGCCGTCGGCGGGGGCGGCCTCGGGCACGAACTCTATGTTGAGCTCCGGCTGCCGGGCGATGGCGCGGGCGGTGGCGGCGGTCTTCTGGCGAAAGATCTCCACCGGCGCTCGCGCCGAGTCGGTTTGGGATTTAATGCGCTGAGTCATGTGTCAGGGACGGCTTAATGGGGACAGATCTATTTATCTCTCTGCCGCGCCGCGGCAGAGAGATAAATAGATCTGTCCCCATTAAGCCGTCCTACGCGGTTCCCACCTTTACGCTGCTTTCGGTGAGCTCGCTGCCGAAGCAGCGCTGATAGTATTCGGCGACGATGGGACGCTCGACCTCGTCGCATTTGTTCAGGTAGGTGAGGCGGAAGGCGAAGCCGATACCGCCGAACAGCTGTGCGTTTTCAGCCCAGGTGATGACGGTACGCGGACTCATGACCGTGGATACGTCGCCGTTCATGAATCCCGAGCGCGTGAGATCGGCCAGCGCCACCATGGCGCTGATGGTCTGGCGGCCCTCGTCGGTGTCGTAGGCGGGCGCTCTGGCCAGCACGATTTCGACCTCCGCCTCGTGGCCCAGATAGTTCAGGGTCGCGACGATGTTCCAGCGGTCCATCTGCCCCTGATTGATCTGTTGGGTGCCGTGATAGAGACCGGTGGTATCGCCGAGCCCCACGGTGTTGGTGGTGGCGAACAGCCTGAAGGACGGGTGCGGGTGCAGCACCCGTGACTGATCCAGCAGGGTCAGGCGGCCATCCGCTTCCAGAATGCGCTGAATGACGAACATCACGTCGGGTCGGCCGGCGTCGTACTCGTCGAAGACCAGAGCCATGGCATGCTGGTACGCCCATGGCAGGATGCCCTCGCGGAACTCGGTCACCTGCTGGCCGTCCCGGAGCACGATAGCGTCCTTGCCCACCAGATCGATGCGGCTGATGTGGCTGTCAAGGTTGATGCGGATACAGGGCCAGTTCAGGCGTGCCGCCACTTGATCGATGTGGGTGGATTTGCCGGTGCCGTGGTAACCCTGGATGAGCACCCGGCGGTTGTAGGCAAAGCCCGCCAGTATTGCCAGGGTGGTGTCGTGGTCGAAGCGGTAAGCATCGTCCATGGTCGGCACGTGCTCGCTGGGTTGGCTGAAAGCCGGCACCTCGAGCTCGCTGTCGATGCCGAAGGTCTGGCGCACCGAGACCTGGATGTCCGGTGTGCCCGGCATCTGATGGCTGTTCTCAACCGTGGGCTGCATGTGAAATCTATCCTGTTCCGGGGGCGATACAAAACCTGCACGCAAACGGTGCGGAGACTTCTATGTACTTGTTTTTCCAACGCCTTGCAAGCTGCCCGCCCCGGGGCCGGCGCAGGCGTGCTAAATGGCTTTGGAGAAGCGCTCAGGGCGGGATTCGTCGCGCAGATAGCCGTCGAACACCATGCAGATATTGCGTATCAGCAGGCGCCCCGGAGCCAGCACCTGGATGCCGTCGTCGCTATCGTGCAACAGCCCGTCGGCTTGCATCGGTGCGAGCTGCGCCAGCTCGCGGGCGAAGTAGCTATCGAAGTCATGCCTCGAGGCCTGCTTGTCCACGTAACCGTGGCAGATGAGGTCCGCGATCACGCGCCGGCGCAGGCGGTCGTCCTCGCTCAGCCGCACTCCGCGCAGCACGGGCAGTCGTCCGGCCTTCACAAGTGCGTAGTAATCGTCGATGTCACGCACATTCTGCGCATAGCAATCGTCCACCTGTCCGATGGCGGTGATACCCATGGCCACCAGCTCGCACTGGGCGTGGCTGGAGAAGCCCTGGAAGTTGCGCTGCAGGCTGCCGTCCGTAAGCGCGAGAGAGAGCTTGTCTTCCGGTAGTGCGAAGTGATCCATGCCGATATAGACGTAGCCCGCGTCCTGTAGCCGTTCGATGGTCAATGCCAGAATGCGCAGCTTCTCTTCCGGCGCCGGCAGCGTTTGTGCGTCGATCTGGCGCTGTGTCTTGAATCGCTGGGGCAGATGCGCGTAGTTGAATACCGCCAGACGGTCCGGGCGCGCGGCAATGACTTTGTCGAGGGTTACCGAGAAGCTCTCGACGCTTTGAAAGGGCAGGCCGTAGATGAGGTCGATGCTGATGGAGTGAAACTTCTGGCGCCGTGCGGCCGTCATGACCGCCAGAGTCTGTTCCTCCGGCTGAATGCGGTTTACCGCCTTCTGCACTTTCTGGTCGAAATCCTGGACGCCGAAGCTGACCCGGTTGAAGCCGAGCTCACGGAGCATGGCCATGTCGTCCTCGTCCACGGTGCGCGGGTCGATCTCGATGGAGTACTCGCCGCCGTCGTCGTCGCGAAGGTTAAAGTGTTGCCGGGTCGCGTCCATCAGCTGGCGCATTTGATCAGGGGAAAGAAAGGTCGGCGTACCACCGCCCCAATGCAGCTGCTCCACACGACGCTGGTGGCCAAAAAGCGACCCCTGCAGGGCCAGTTCCTGCACCAGCGCTGTCACGTACGGCAGGGCGCGGGAGCGGTTCTTGGTGATCAACTTGTTGCAGGCGCAGTAGTAGCAAACCGTGCTGCAGAACGGGATGTGGAAATAGAGCGACAACGCCTTGGGCGGCAGCCCCCGGTTGCTCCTGGCCGTCGCGGCACGGTAGTCGGATTCGCCGAAGCCTTCATGAAAGGCCGTCGCCGGTGGATACGAGGTATAGCGCGGCCCGCTGCGATCGTAGCGCCGCACCAGACTGGGATTCAGGACTACCGCCAGTGACATGGCTGCATACTGCATGCTGGTGGTCGAGGCGGCGTTGATCTGGATCAACGCCGCCGGCAAGCGGCTCAGTGGGACATGAACACCGGCACCGTCATCTGCTTCAGCAGCTGCCGCGTGACGCCGCCCAAGACCACCTCGCGCCAGCGGGCGTGGCCGTAGGCGCCCATGACGATGAGATCGGCGCCGCTGTCTGCGGCTCGCGACAGCAGCAGATCGCCGACCTCCATATCATCGCCTGCCACCAGCGCTTGCGCCTCCGCCTTGACCCCGTGACGGGCCAGGTGCAGGCACAGGTCGGCGCCCGGCAGATCGGCATCGTCCTCTTCGCCACGGCTGGGATTCACACACATGACGTCGACCCGGTCCGCCGCCACCAGAAGCGGCAGGGCGTCGTTGACCGCACGGGCCGCCTCACGGCCGCCGTTCCATGCGACGATCACGCGCTTACCGGGAGGTGTGGCGGCGCCGATATAGGGCACCATCAGCGCAGGCCGGCCGCAGCTGAGGACGACGGAATCGGGTAAGCCGCCGATCACCATCTTCTGGTCATCGGCACCCTCCTGACCGAGTATCACCAGATCGGCATAGCGGGCGTGGCGGGAAAGCGTGCTTGCCAGCTCGCCCTGGGCGAGCCGCCACTCGGTGCTCACCTGGGACTGGTCGGCGATTTTCCTGAATTTTTGCTCGGCGCGATCACATTGTGCGCGGTGCTCGTTTTCCAGCTCCTCGACCAGGTTGGGCGAGATCGGAACGTCGATGAGGGTGGGCAGCGCGAGCCCGGGATCCACGTAAACACCGGTCAGGTGAGCAGCGAAGCGCTCCGCCAGCTCCAGAGCTACCGTCAGGCGCCCGGCGGTCGCCTGGCCGTCGTCCATGTGGACGAGTATGTCCTTGTACTGCATAGGTCTTTCCTCGATCTCGTGCTTGATTCAAGTGTGGGTGAATTCTGCCGGGTCGCATTGATGGGGATCAAGGCTGCGTCACGGAATGGCTGATCGAGCCGGCGCAGCCAGGGCGCCGGGCGGCGGCGAAGAATGCGCCGGGCCAGTGCTTCGACGTCGGGCTCGGCTGTGCCGTCCAGCTCCAGGACCGCCTCGCGTTCCTCGCTGCTCAGCTCGTCCATGTTCTCGCGCTGCTGGCGGAGCACCTCTACGGTGGCCTCGGATGCGTCTGTTGCCTGTGCCTGCCGGGCCTCGATGCGCGTCTCCAGGACCGCCGCCGGCGCCGCCAATGAGAGAATCACGAAAGGTACGCGCAGCTCCCTGGCAAGCTCGAGAAAGCGATGCCGGTGGTCGTGCTCGAGGAAGGTGGCGTCGACCATGGCCGGGTAACCGCACTCCAGGATCGTGCGTGCGTGTGCAGCGAGGGCCTCGTAGGTCCGGTTGATGGCGGCGCTGGAGTAGAGCTTCTCCGCCCGGATCTCGCCGGCCCGGGCCAGGCGTTGACGTTCCATGTCGGAGCGCACGCAAATTGCACCCAGCACCATTGACAGTCGCTCGGCAAGCCACGATTTCCCCGAGCCCGATAGTCCGTGGGTGATGATGAGCGGCGCGCATTCGCCAGGTTGCAGGTAGGAGTGGGCGAGCCGGATGTGGGTGACGACTTCGGCAGTCGCTTCCCGGATGTCGGGCGAGCCGGCTGCGCATTGGCGAGCACGAAGCGCGGCGACCTTGGCGCGCACCATGGCCCGATATACTTTGTAGTGTCGAAATACCCGCAGCCCCGCGTAGTCGCTGGTGGTTTCCAGATAGGCGCTCACCAGCAGCCAGCCAAGGCCCGAAAGTCCGCGGTAGTCCAGGTCCATGGTCAGGAATGCCAGCTCGCTCTGCACGTCTATCCAGCGAAGGTTCTCGTTGAACTCCAGGGCGTCGAATATGGTTATCTGGCCATTCAGCAACGCCATGTTGGCGAGATGCATGTCGCCGTGACATTCGCGCACTTTCCCCGCCTGCTTACGGGCGCGGAACTGCGCGCCCAGATCCACCAGCGAGCGGGCGCTCCAGGGACGGATATCCTCGAGTAACGATGCAGCGTTCTCGGCAAGCGTCTGCGCGGACAGGCTCTCGAAGTTGTCCATGACCTCCCGGCGCAGGTTCTCCGAGTCGGCGAATGGCGTGCTGCCATCAGCCACCTCGACGGTGTCGTGGAAGCCGGCAACCTTTCTGCCCAGTGTCTGGATTTGGCCTTTGCTCAGCTCGCCCCGGTCGGCCACGCGATCCAGCCGGTCGGCGTTGGGAAATTGGATCATCTTGACAGCATATTCGAATGCTTTTCCGTCGCCATTCACCCGCGGCGCCTCCGGCGTTCCGGTGATCGGCACTACATCCAGGTACAACTCCGACGCCAGGCGCCGATTGATGCGTAGTTCCACTTCGCAATAGTGTTTGCGGAATTTCAGAGTGCTGAAGTCGAGAAAAGGCAGGCTGACGGGTTTCTTGATCTTGTAGGCATAGGTGCCGGTGAGAAGCACGTAGGAGATGTGGGTCTGCAGCACGACGATTGCGTCGGTAGGGTGATCGAAGCACGCCCCGTCACGCAGAGCCGAGATCAGCGGTGGCAGCGATTCATCGGCCTTTGCGCGTGCATCGCCGTGTGATGTCATCGTGATTCCCGGTTCGGTGTCAGGCAATCTGAGCTGGTGGGTTTCTCAAGCTTCGTTTCGTGTGCATACGTCCGCGTAGTACCGCGATCGATCACCACCTTCGCGTTTGGCCGCGAGCATGGCACTGCGTGCGCGCTCGACCAGCACCTCGGCCTGTTCCGCATCTTCGGGAAAGCGTGCGATTCCGATGCTTGCCGTCATGGTGACCGGGGAGTCCGAGTCGTCGTGGGGCATCCCGATCGCCGCACGAATGTCCTCCACGGCCTGCATCGTACGCTTCTCATCGACCGTGCAGGACAGTATCACGCCGAACTCGTCTCCGGCGAGCCGGCCGACGCCGTCGCATTCATCCAGCGTCCCGTGCATGCGACGGGAGACGCTTTGCAGGACGCGGTCGCCGAAAAGGCGACCATATTGCTCGTTGATCGCGGTCACGCCGTCCAGATCCACTATCATCAGCGCCAAGCCATGATTGTTCTTCCTGGCAAACGCCATGGTTTGACACAGCCGATCACGAAACAACAGCCGATTGGGCAGCTCGGTGAGGGGATCGATGTAGGCCAGCCGCTCGAGCTGGTGTTCCCGGGATCGAATCGAGCTGATGTCGGAAAACATTCCCACATAGGCAATGGTTTCCTGGCGCTGGTTGCGGATGGAATGAATGCTCAGCCACTCCTGGTAGGTTTCTCCGTCGCTGCGGCGATTCCAGACGCTGCCCGACCAGCTGTCATGGGTCCTGAGGCTCAGCCACATGGCTTCATAGAAGCTCTGACTCTGACGGCCCGATTGCAGAATACGCATGTTCTTGCCGATGACGTGGTCGCGGCTGTATCCGGTAATTTCCGAAAAGCCCGGGTTCACATAGAGGATGGAACCATCCAGTGATGTGATGACGATGCCGTTCCTGGTGCCGGTGATGACGGATTCGAACAAGCTGAGGCGCGTATCCCGGTCAGGGAGTCCTGGTTCTATACTGCCGCTTACGTTCGACATGTCATCGCGCTCCGTCTGCGGTCACCTGGCCGCCGCCGCTATGCTCAATTCTTGCGCGCGCCGCCAAACGCTTGTTGATCTGGATCAATCACCCGGATAACGTGCGCCTCGGGGGGCACGATTGCTTGCGAACCGGGCTTCAGGGATCGGTGTGCCCGGCGGCGCGCAGCAGCTCGAGGGCCTGGTCCCGGGTTTGCACGCCCACCGCCACCAGGCGCCCGTCGAGCAGTACCGCCGGCAGGGCCCGGAGCCCGAGCCGGGCGAGCGCACTCCGCCCCTCGGGGCTCGCGTCGTCGATCACTGTGAACGTGAGGGTTTCGTTCTCGCAGATGGAACGCCACAGATTTTCGGCCTTGCGGCAGGGCCATGAGTCTCGGGTGACCAGTAGCTCGACTTTCATTGACTCGGGCGCATAGGAGAGGTGCAGGTGGGCGACGATGCGCATGATGATTCGGGGTGGGCGATACTATCCTCAGCCAGAGGTGGCTCCCGCCTTGATCTTGATCAACTCGCGAATCCGGCTCGTCGGGTGGCCGTGCCATGAATGACCGGTCGAAGCCCGACTCAGAGGAACTTCGCGGCATCTACCTGTTCTCGGTGCTCGACGACCAACAGCTTGCCAGCGTGATGGATACCACCCGTGTCGTGCGTCTCGCCGAAGGAGAACGCCTGTTCGACCACGGGCAACCGTCCCGGCACTATTTCTTCCTGCGCTCCGGGCAGGTGAAGCTGTTTCGAAGCTCCAGGGACGGCGGCGAGAAGGTCATCGAGATCGTTCGCTCCGGCGAGACTTTCGCCGAAGCCGTCATGTTCATGGGCGAAGCCAGAGGCTATCCGGTGAGCGCACAGGCGATAGTCGCCAGCGAGCTGCTGGAATTCGAGCAGACGTCGATGCTCGGCATACTGGAGCAGTCGACGCCTACCTGCATGCGCCTGATGGCCGGCATGAGCAGGCGTTTGCGTCAACAGGTAGACGAAATCGACCGCCTGACTCTGCATAACGCGACCTACCGTCTGGCTGCCTTTCTACTTCAGCAGATCCCCGGCGGTGTGCTGGAATCTCCGGAACTGCATCTGACGACGCCTAAGCACGTGGTCGCCTCGCGCCTCGCCATCCAGCCCGAGACTTTCTCGAGGATCCTCGCGCGACTGGCGCAGAGCGGCTGTGTGAAGGTTCACGGACACAGTATCGTTCTCACCGATATCGAAGCGCTGAGAGAAATCGTTTCTACCTAGAGCGGTAGTCCCGCCCAGGCGTCGTGGTGCAAGGCCACGGCAAAGATGTAGACCAACACCAGCAGTGACAGCACCAGCGCCGCCACCCGTTGGCCATGGTTGCGGCCGCGTTTCAGTGCCACGCTGCCGATGACGATGTAGACGACGATTGCCAGCAGCTTGACCGCCAACCAGGGGTGGGTGAAGGGAGAAATGGCAAGGCCGATGGCCATGGTGAGCCCCGTGGCGAAGAGCAATGCGTCGACCACATGGGGCAGCCACCGCCACACCGACGCGTGCCCACGGGGCGAGCGGCTGAGCATCCAGTATGCGCGCAGGCAGAAGCTGCAGGCCGTCAGCACCGCAAACATCACGTGCAGCTGTTTCAATAACGGCCAGGGCACGCCGGGCTAGCCTCGTTTGGCCGGGGCAAAGTCTTTACTCCTGGATAGTCCGCTGCTGCGGTGGGACGACCGGACGGCGGCCATGCTCTCAACAGCATGTACCTCAGTCGTTGATCTGGATCAACGTGCCAAGCACCCACGGGTTGCACCATAGGCCGCAGATTTTTCGGACATTCGGGCCCTGCGCACCATGGAAGCTGTCTATTTCACCCTTACGGCCATCGCCTGTTACGTGTTTGCCGACTGGGCCCTGAAGCGTATGGAGGCCATCGCCGAGCGGCGCTTCGAGTACCGCACCATCATCTTCTTCGCCCTCATTTTGGGTCTGGCGCTGACGAGTTTCGCGCTTATTCGGCAGTTCACCGGTGCCTGACAGTGGCCGGCGCTTGACATAGGTCAATGAGATCAGGTGCCGGATGGCTCTAGTTTCGCATAGTGACAGTTGCTGCACCCGCGTTGCGGAATGCCGGCCGTCACTAAGTACCTCGGGAGAAACAATGATGACCGCAGCCAGTAACGAAGAGGCCGATGATGGCCGTAGCGACGGCGACGGCGAGCCAGTTCCCGTCATGCAGAGGATCCTCGATAACCCGTTCCTGCTTTTGTTTTTGGGCGTGGTGATACCGACGGTGTTTTACATCCTCTGGGGCGTGATGGAGATCGTCTCGATTCCAATCGCTCAGTAGCGGTCCGAAAGGGACCCGTCAACGGCGCAGCCAAAAGGGGAAGAGCGCATGGCTATAACACCTCCAAGTGAACGGCTCTGGTGGAATGAGCCGCTGGCGAAAATGGAAATCGTGTGGATCACGGTGGCCTTTGTGTGGGGCCTCGTCATGTTCGGCATGATGATCTACTGGCACATTGAGGGCGAGCAGAACCTCTCCAATGAGGCCTACCGCACGACTCCCGAAGTGTTTGCGGAGAAGTCCAACGCCATGGTCGAGAAATACACGGTGCGCGAAGAATCCGGATTTCCGGTCGTGCATCCGCCGCCGGGCAGCGATGTGTATCTCATCGCGAGACTCTGGCAATGGTGGCCGATTATCGAGTTCGAAAAGGATCAGAGCTACCGGCTGCACATCTCGTCGATGGACTGGTTACACGGATTCTCGTTGCAACCGGTCAACATCAATCTGCAGATACACCCGGGATACGAAATGGTGCTGACCGTGGCCCCGAACCAGGCGGGCGAATTCGGCATCGTGTGCAACGAGTTCTGCGGCATCGGACATCACACGATGATCGGAAAAATCTACGTGACGGAATGAGGAGATAGCGGCCATGGCAATCAACCGAGTTTTTAGAACCTGTCCGTCCACGGGCCTGAAGATCCACCGGCCGGCGGAGAATCTCATCAAGGCCCATGCGGTGGCGGCGGTGGTGTTTCTCGCCATCGGCGGCCTTTTCGGGTTGTCGGTGGCGCTCACCCGCTGGCCCGCCGTCCACTTGCTTCCGGCGGACTGGTTTTACCTGGCGCTCACCGCACACGGATTGGACGTGTTGATCGTCTGGATCATCTTCTTCGAAATGGCGGTTCTTTATTTCGCATCGGCGATACTTCTGAACTGCCGCCTGGCGACACCGCGCTGGGCGTGGACGGGTTTCTGGATGATGCTGGTCGGGGCGCTGATCGTGAACGCGGCCGTGCTGGCCGGGGATTCCAGCGTCATGTTCACTTCCTATGTGCCCATGAAGGCATCGCCGTGGTTCTACGCGGGTTTTCTGCTGTTCGCGGTGGGGGCGCTAATCGGATGTTTCGTATTCTTCGGCACGCTGGTGGTCGCGAAGGATGAGAAGACTTATGAAGGCTCCATACCGCTGGTGACCTTCGGTGCCTTGACGGCCGCCATCATCGCAGTCTTCACCATCGCTTCCGGCGCGGTCATTCTGATCCCCACCCTCCTGTGGTCACTGGATATCGTCAGCCACATCGATTCGCTCATGTACAAGACAGTGTGGTGGGCCATGGGGCACTCGTCCCAGCAGATCAACGTGGCGACACACGTGGCCGTGTGGTACGCCATCGCCGCCATCGTGCTGGGCGCCAAGCCAATCTCGGAAAAAGTCAGCCGCGGCGCGTTTCTCCTGTATATCCTGTTCCTGCAGCTCGCCAGCGCCCACCATCTGCTCGTAGATCCCGGTATCAGCTCCACATGGAAGATCTTCAACACCAGCTATGCGATCTATCTGGCCGTGCTGGCCAGCATGATCCACGGCATGTCCGTGCCGGGGGCCATCGAGGCGGCACAGCGCAAGCGTGGTTTCACCAACGGGGTTTTCGAGTGGCTGCGCAAGGCGCCGTGGAGTAACCCGGCGTTCTCGGGGATGTTCCTGTCGCTGATCCTGTTCGGCTTTCTGGGTGGGATCTCCGGGGTCGTCATGGGCACCGAGCAGCTGAATCTGATCATGCACAACACCATATACGTGCCCGGGCACTTCCACGCCACCGTGGTCGCCGGCACTACCCTCGCGTTCATGGCCATCACCTACCTTCTGATACCGCTGATATTCCAGCGCGAGCTGATACTCAAGGGCTGGGCGAAGCTGCAACCCTATGTCTTCGCCATCGGTGTCGCGGGCATTTCGGTGTTCATGATGGGCGCCGGGTACCCTGGGCGTGCCACGCCGCACTTGGGACATACAGGGCGCCGACGCGTTGTTGGCCTACGATTATCCCGCAGCCGCCTATCTCATGATGGGATTGAACGGCATGGCCGCGATTCTGGCGGCAGCTGGCGGGGTCATGTACGTGGTGGTGGTCGTCGGATCCATATTGTTCGGCGAGCGCACCTCGGACAAGAAGCCCGAGGCCAGCGTCGCGCCGCAAGCATCCGCCGTCGGTCACTACGGAAGCGCCGGCACATTGAAACTGCCGGGCACGGCGATACTGGTGGCCGTGTTCTTCACGTCCTTCGTGCTCTACTACTTCGTCAACTGGAAGTACCTGTCGGAGGTGTGGCCGCTGCGCTAGGGACAGATTTCAAATCTGTCCCTCCCTGACAGGGGCACGAGGCAGCGGGCACAAGACAGGAGCCAAAGTGACCATGAAAGAAACAGCCGGATTGCTCTACTCGGTGTTCAAGGTGCGTATCGGCATGGCCATCATGCTGTGCGCACTGGCGGGTATCGCCATCACCCCGGGGGCCGCCCCCGGCGGATGGCAGATCGCCGTGCTGGCGATTGCGGTGCTGTTGTCCTCGGCGAGCGCAGGCGCCTTCAATCATTACGTGGAGCGGGATCTGGACGCGCGTATGCAACGTACCCGCGGGCGCCCCTTCGTTACAGGGCGTTTTCGCGCCGGGCCCGTATGGATCGTCAGCATCGCCCTCATGCTGCTGGTCGCGGTGGGGGCGACCGCCCTGGCGGTGAATCCCTTTGCCGCCGCCTACGTGTTTCTCGGCGCCTTCGTCTACGGTGTCGTCTATACCGTGTGGCTGAAGCGCCGCACCTGGTTGAACATCGTGGTCGGCGGGTTGGCGGGAAGCTTCGCGGTGCTCGCCGGCGCCGCCGCCGTGGATCCCACCCTCGGTCCGGCACCGCTCATTCTCGCCGTGGTGCTGTTTTTGTGGACGCCGCCGCATTTCTGGAGCCTGGCCTTCGCCTACCGCGCCGACTACGCGCAAGCCCGCGTCCCCATGCTTCCCGTGGTAGTGGACAATGCGCTGGCGGCTCGCATCATCTTGCTGCACGCAGTGATGCTGGTATTGTTCTCGCTGAGCCTGGTGGCTTTCGGCATGGGCTGGATTTACGCGCTGTGCGCCGGGGTGGGGGGTGGCTTGTTCGTGCAGGCGTGCATTCGCCTGGTGCGGCAACCGGACACCAAGACAGCCATGGGCGCCTTTCGCGCCTCACTGGTGCAACTCTCACTGCTGCTCATCGGCGTTCTGCTGGATAGCTGGCTGCTCGGTCCATGAGGCGAGAGCTTGCGATCGTCGCCGCATTCCTGATCCCGCTCCTGAGCACTACCGCGCCGGCCCACGAGTCCCTCGAGGAGCACTCGGAAGTGGCATTCGACGGCCAGGAGGCCTTTGCGTGTCAGCCAGGCCGCCATCGGCCGGCGCCTGTCCGACTACAGCTTCCTCAATCGAAATGAAGAGGAAGTGAAGTTGAGCGACTATTCCGGCAAGCCTCTTCTTATCAGTCTCATCTACACGAGCTGTTACTATAGCTGCAGCATATTCACGCGCTACCTGGGAGAGATCGTCGATGTGGCCCGCGAGGCGTTGGGAGATGGGTCCTTCTCGGTGGTCACCATCGGTTTCGATGCTGTGAACGACAGTCCCGGACGTATGGCGGTATATGCTTCGGGGCAGGGCATCGACAATCCGGATTGGTCGTTTCTGAGCGGCGACACGGAAACGTTGCAGGCCCTGACCAGCGAACTCGGCTTTACTTTTGCTGCATCGCCGAAGGGATTCGACCACATGGCGCAGGTGACCGTGATCGACGCAAATGGAGTGGTTTACCGGCAGGTATACGGTGATCGATTCGAGCCGCCGGCCCTGGTGGAGCCGCTCAAGGAGCTCGTCTTCGGTCAAACTCCCACATCGAGCCAGATCGATCGTTGGGTAGACAACGTTCGCCTGTTCTGCACCATCTATGATCCCAGCACCGGCCGTTATCGTTTCGACTATTCCGATCTTCGTCGCCCTGATTATTGGCGTTCTTTGCCTCGCCTCCATTGCGATATTTATCGTGCGTGCATGGCGACAGAGTTCGACGCCGCTCCCACACTGATGTCTGGAACAACGGGTACCCGCGTGTCACTGCTGAAAAGACTCGCGAGAGCAGGGTTCGAACGTGTCGAGAGCTTGTTCGACACCGTGTTCACGCCGGACTGGAACCCATTCTATCAGTTGGGCGCGCTGGGCTGGTTCTACTATTGGGTCGTCGCGGTGAGCGGCATCTATCTGTACGTGTTTTTCGATTCCGGTGTCACGCAGGCTTACGAGTCGGTGGAACGCATGACTCACGTACAGTGGTACGCCGGCGGCGTAATGCGCAGCCTGCATCGATATGCTTCCGACGCCCTGATCGTCATGATGATGCTGCATCTGGTGCGAGAGTACGTCATGGACCGCTTGCACGGACCTCGATGGTTTGCGTGGGTCGTCGGTGTGCCGATCATCTGGCTGGTGTTCGCCGCCGGTATCAGTGGCTACTGGGTCGTGTGGGACAAGCTCGCCCAGTACGTGGCCATCGCCACTTCCGAGTGGCTCGATGCGTTGCCGCTGTTCGGCGAGCCTATCGCGCGAAACTTCATACACGATTCCACCTTGAGCGGGCGATTCTTCACACTCATGGTGTTCATTCATATCGCGGTGCCGCTGGTCTTGCTGTTCGTCATGTGGTTACACATCCACCGTCACACCCATGCCAGGGTCAATCCGCCCCTTGGTCTCGCCATCGGCACGTTGACGATGCTTCTGGTACTGTCCTTCGTCCATCCCGCCCTCAGTCAGGGACCGGCGGTCCTCGATGCGGTGCCGGCGGTCGTGGGTCTCGACTGGTTTTATCTTTTCTTGTACCCGCTGCTCGACCAGTACTCCGGTATCGCCATGTGGGCGTTGCTGGGTGCCGCCACGCTGCTGCTGTTGGTGTTGCCCTGGTTGCCGCGCAAACGCCCGGTGATTGCCGTGGTCGATCTGGACAATTGCAACGGCTGTGAACGTTGCGTCATCGATTGCCCCCACGGCGCCGTGCGCATGGCTGCGCGCAGCGATGGCAGCGCCTACCTTCAGGAGGCGGTGGTGGACCCGGCGTTGTGCGTGGCCTGCGGTATCTGTGTCGGCGCATGTCCGACGGCCACGCCCTTTCGGCGCCGCAGCGCGCTCAAGGCCGGCATCGAGTTGCCGGAGCTCCCGGTGGTCGAGCTCCGCGAGCTGACGCTTTCGCGGAGCGAGGAACTGGAGGGTGACGACCGGGTGATGGTGTATGGCTGTGGACACGGCGTCGACTTGAGTGCTGTCGCCAGTGCCTCGGTGGCCGTGGTCGAGCTTCCCTGCGTCGCCATGCTGGCGCCCTCATTCATCGATTTCCTGATCACGCGCCGCCACGTGGACGGGGTGTTTATCACCGGCTGCCGGGCCGGAGACTGTTACGAGCGTCTGGGCGCGCGCTGGATGGAGCAGCGCATCGCGGGAGAGCGTGATCCGCACTTGCGCCCGCGGGTGCCCCGGGAACGCATCGCCACCTTCTGGGCCGGTGTCGACGGCGGGGCTGCGCTGGCAAAGGAGCTCGCTGAATTTCGCGCGCGTCTTCGCGACCTGCACGCGACCGAGGCGCCGGCGGCCATTCGCCGGCGTGAGGCGGTGAGCCATGCGGGTTAGCGCGGTGCAGATCCTGGGCCAATCCGCCGTCTACGTGGCGTTCATGGCCATGCTTGGGTTTTTTGCGACAATGCCCGCATACACTTACGTGGACCCTGGCGCCGCCGTCATCACGTTGAGCTTCGGTCACGCGGGCGAAAGAGTCAGCGAGTGCCGGCGTCGGACAACCGAGGAGATCGCGGCACTGGCGCCAAATATGCGCCGCCCCATGGACTGCCCGCGCGGCCGCGTCTCGCTGCTGGTAGAGTTCGAGCTGGATGGCGAGGCTATTTATCGGGCGACTCTTGCGCCATCGGGGCTCGCCGGCGACGGCGCTTCCTCCGTCCATGAGCGATTCGTGGTTGCGCCGGGACATCATCGGGTGACCGTGCGTCTGCGCGACAGCCGCAGGGAGGAAGGTTTCGACTACCAGATGGAGGAAGACGTCGAGCTCGTACCAGGAGAACACCTGGTCGTGGATTTCCGTGCCGGCACGGGAGGCTTCAGGATCCTATGACGCTCATCGAGTGGAAAGAACAGTACAGCCTCGGCGTGCCGGCCATCGACCACGAGCACCGCGAGCTGATAGATCTCATTAATGAGCTTTATGCGAGCGTGGCGGGCTCGGCCACGAATACAACCACAGCCACGGATTCGGATGTCACGGTGGCGGACTTTCTCGGCGAACTCTACGCGCGTGTAGGGGCACACTTCGCGCTGGAAGAGAAGATCATGCGAGACAACGACTACGACGAATACCGCGACCATAAGGCCGATCACGAGCGTCTGCTGGACGATGTTCGCGATCTCATGGATGATTACGAGGACGGTGTTTACGTGGACGTGGAGGAATTCGGTAAGCGACTGGATGAGTGGTTCAGCGAGCACTTCCGCACCCGCGACGCGCGCCTGCACCAGAGAATCGCTTGAGCCCGGGCAGCAGGCCCGCGTGGAACCTGTCCTGTCGTCCCATGGCATGATTGAGCAAGTATCGACGGACGCCAATGCCGCCACCACGACGGCACGAAGAGATCGGCCGATTGGTTGGTGGCTGCTCGTGTGCTGCGCGCTGGTGTTCGCGATGGTTGTGCTCGGCGGAGTCACCCGTCTGACAGGCTCGGGACTTTCCATGGTGAACTGGCAGCCGGTCTCCGGCATATTGCCGCCGCTGGGCGAGGCCGCGTGGGATCGCGAGTTCCAGCACTACCAGGACTCGCCGGAGTACGCCTACGTGAACAAGGGCATGTCTCTCGACGACTTCAAGGGCATATTCTGGTTCGAGTACGCTCACCGCCTGCTGGGCCGTCTGATCGGCGTCGTATTTCTGATTCCGTTCCTGTATTTCCTGCTTCGGCGACGAATCCGACCATCGTTGACGCCGCAGCTGGTAACGATGTTCGTGCTGGGAGGGCTGCAGGGATTACTCGGCTGGTACATGGTAAAGAGTGGGCTCGTCGATGACCCCCACGTGAGTCAATATCGCCTGGCCGCTCATCTGGGGCTTGCGATGCTCATCTACGTCTTCATGCTGTGGACGGCATTGGGCGTCCTGCGCCCGGGCGATAGCGCGGGACCTCGCGGGCGAAGCAGCTTGGCGCGGCTCACGATGATACTGGCGGTCGCCGTATTCGTACCCGTGATGTCCGGTGCGTTCGTCGCCGGGCTCAAGGCCGGACTCAGCTACAACACCTTTCCGTTGATGGCGGGGAAGTTGGTGCCTGACGGTATGTGGTCCGTGACGCCCGTCTTTTTGAACCTTTTCGAAAATGTGACCACCGTGCAGTTCAATCATCGTGTGCTCGCCATGACCACATTCTTGGGCGTCATCGTCCTGTGGCTGGTAGCACGGCGCATGATACTGTCTCGGAACCAGCGCCTGTGGCTACATGCCACGGCCATCGCGGCCGTCATTCAAGTGGCACTCGGCATTTCGACGCTGGTGATGCGCGTTCCGGTGCCGCTGGCGGCTCTTCATCAGGCGGGCGCCATGGTGCTGCTGACGGTGCTGTTGTGTCTCGCCTACGATACACGCTACCGATGATGCTGAGGCATGCTTACACAGACCGCCGTATTCACCCGCCTGGCAGGTGATCACATGGGGCCGCCGCCGCTGGTGGTCACAGCCTCCGACACGTGCCGTGAGGTCGTAGAACGTCTGCGCAGCGCGGGTGTGTCGGAAGTCATCGTCGCGGACGGTAAGGGTCGCGCTCTGGGGATCGTGACCGAGCAGGACGTCAGTCGTCGCATTGCATGCAGCGATTCCGATGATTCTCCCATCGAGTCGGTCATGAGTTCTCCCGTATTCAGCATTTCCACAAATGACTATCTTTACCACGCCATCGCGCGCATGCGCCGGCTGGGGCTCCGTCATATGCCGGTGGTCGACCCCCGGGAGAAAGTCGTGGGCGTGCTGCGGCTGCACCAGGCGATGGCGGTGGCGGCGGCGCCCATGCTGGCGCACATCGAGCGACTCAGTCACGACGACGACCTGGAGGGAATGAAGGCAACCAGGGACGCGCAGGCGCAGGTGGCTGTGGAACTCATGGAGGACGGGCTGCCGGGGCCCGAGATCCAGGCGTTTCTGAGCCGCATCAACAACGACGTTTATCGTGGCGTAGTGCAATTCTGCCTGCGCGAGATGGCGGAGACCGGACTGGGTCCGCCGCCGGCGGCGTTCGACGTGGTCGTCATGGGATCCGGGGGGCGTGGCGAGAGTTTTCTGCGCCCGGATCAGGACAACGGATTCGTAATCGAGGATTACCCTCCGGAGGACCACGGCCGCATCGACCCCTGGTTCATCGAGCTGGCGGTGCGCGTGACGGACGCGCTGGCGCAGCTGGGATTCGAGTACTGTCGCGGCAACGTGATGGCGGTCAATCCCGTTTGGCGCAAGACCCTTTCAGAGTGGCGTGCGCAGACCCGCGCCTGGCTGGGAAAGAGTCAGGGGCTGTGCTTACGCTATTGTGATATTTTCTTCGACTTCACTTGCGTGTTCGGTTCGGGAGAATTGTCACGGGCCTTGCGCGAGCACATCACGGCGCTCGCGCCCCACCTCTTTTTCCTGCGCGAGCTGTTCAAGGTGGATGAGGAACACGGCGTGGCGCTGGGACTTTTTCAGCGGCTGAAAACGGACCCGCTTCCCGGTCCCAACCGGGGCAAGCTCAACCTGAAACTCACCGGCACCCTGCCGTTGGTGGGTGCGGTGCGTATCATGGCGCTGCGCGAGCGTGTAGAGGCGACCGGGACCCTGGATCGAATCGCGGTTCTGCACGAGCGCGGGGTGCTCGACGATGACGAGGAAGACTATCTGAGCGGCGCCTACCGGCATATCTCGAGGCTTTTGCTGCGCCAGCAACTGGCGGACTTTCGCGCAGGCTTACCGCCGGGCAATCATGTGCCTCTGAACGCGCTCTCCAAGCGCGAAAAAGACATGCTGGTGGATGGTTTCAAGGCCATTCGTGGCTTCCGGTCACGGCTGCGTTACGAGCTGACTGCGGAGATCTTCTGAATGCTCAACCGGCCGGCCAATGGCGCTGGACAAACCGTTGACGATACGGTATCAAGGCTTCCGACCTCTGACCTGCCCACCGCCTGACTCCGACTCATGCCTTACACGAACCTCGCATCCAGTGCCCTGTCCGTGTGGCGGGCGATCGAATCCTACGGTGTCGATCCGGCCGCGTTGTTCAAACGCGCAGGCCTCGATCCGCAGAAGCTATACGATAGTAACGCGCGATACCGGGATTCCCGCCTGTACACGCTTTGGCAATTGGCCGTGGAAGCGACCGGCGATCCCTATATCGGCCTCAAGGTTGCCTCCTTCTGGCATCCGAGTACGGCCCATGCCCTGGGCTATGCCTGGCTCGCCAGTGCGACGCTCCTGGATGCACTCGAGCGGACCGTGCGCTATTACCGGTTGATGACCGACAAGGAAGAACTGGTACTGGAAGAATCGAACGAGGAGTTCCGTCTCATCATCGAGAATCCTGCGGTGGACTTTCCCACCGCTCCCGAGGATCTGGATGCCTCTTTCGCTGCGCTCGTTTATCTGTGCCGTATGTGTCACGGAGAATCCTTCAATCCCCTGCGCATTACCCTGCGCCGCCAGGAACTGCCGGATCCCGCCCCCTTCGAGAAATTTTTCCGCGCACCGATTCAGTACTCGGGGAACGAAGATTCCGTGTGCTTCGATAAGGTGGATGCCCGGGCGCCCCTGCCAACCGCCAATGCCGAGGTTGCCCGCGCCAACGAAAAAATCGTTCAAGAGTATCTGGCGCGATTCGATCGCAGCAGTGCTGCGATGCAAGTGCGCGCACGGCTCACCGAGCAGCTGTCATCCGGCCACGCTACACAGCATTCCATCGCCGACGCACTGCATATGAGTCTTCGTACTCTCCAGCGTCGCCTGAGCGACGAGGGGACCTCTTATAAAGGCCTTCTGGACGAAACCCGTCGCGAACTCGCGTCCCACTACATGGCCGAATCCCATCGGTCCATCAACGAGATCACCTACCTGTTGGGCTTCTCCGAGCCTTCCAATTTTTCACGCGCCTTCAGACGCTGGACAGGAAAGTCACCGAGCGCATACCGGGCGCAGTCGCCGGGATTCTCGGGCTAAGCGCGACGATACTGCTCACGCAGCTCGCGCTTGAGGGTTTTGCCGGCGACGTTGCGTGGAAAGGACTCCATCAGGATGACGTCACTGATACGCTGAAACTTCGCGTCGACGCGGCTGTTCGTCCATTCGAGCAATTCCGTGACCATGACCGAGCTGTCTTTTCCCGGGATCACCGCGGCCACTGGCGTTTCGCCCCATTTCGGATCCGGCACACCGAACACGGCAACCTCGATGACCGCCGGGTGACGGATGATGACTTCCTCGATGTCTTTGGGATAGACGTTCACGCCGCCGGAAATGATCATGTCCTTCATGCGGTCCACAAGAAACAGAAAACCCTCGTCGTCCAGATAACCGGCATCACCGGTGTGCAGCCAGCCGTCCACGATTGTTTTCTCGGTAAGATCCGGGCGCTGGTAATAGCCCGACATCTGAAGTGGGCCGTCGCCACAGATCTCACCAATTTCACCGGCTGCACACTCTCGGCCATTCTTGTCAAAGATTCGAATTTCGGAAAACGACAACGGCGCCCCTACCGAGCCGGCTTTGCGCACTGCATCCGTCTTGTCCAAGATGGTGATGAAGCCTTCCGTCACACCATATACCTCGTAGAATCGGTCGGGCAGAGCGTCGTTCAGGCGATTCTTGTACTCCAGATGCAGGGGCGCGCCCAGGTTCTGGATCATTTCCAGGCTCTGCAATGCCTCGGCGTCGAATGCCGGATGATTGAGCAAGGCGATGATTTGCGACGGCACCATGATGATGTGGGTGACTGTTTCCTGCTGGATTGTGCGGATCACCGCTTCGGCGTCGAAGGTCTGGTGGAGAATGTATCTGCAGCCGACGAACATCCACGGCATCATGTCCAACATCGCGCCGTTGAACACGATGGCGCCTGCATGGAGCACGATGCTCTCGGGTGTCATCCGAAACGCGGAGGCGAATAAGGTGCAGTACATGGCGCGTACGTAGTGTGTATGCACGATGCCCTTGGGCGCCCCGGTGGTGCCGCTGGAATACATGATGTTGTAGACATCGGAGTCGGTGAGCTTGGCATCCGCGGGCTCGCTTGCGGGGGCCACGGCGAGCCACTCGTCGTAGTCCCGAAAGCCCGTGTTTTCGCTCCCGTTTCCCACCAGCACGATGCCGTCTTCCAGGAGACAGGGAAGCTCGCCACGAATGCGCTCCAGCGTCCCGCCGAAGGAGGCGTCCGCCAGCACCAGCACCGTGTCGGAATCCTTCAGCAGGGTAGCGAGGCCAGTTTCCTGGAGCAGTGTGCTGCACGGCACGATGACGACGCCTGTCTTGGCCGCCGCCCAGTACGCCGTCATCAGCTCCAGGCCGTTGGTAAGAACGGTGGCGAACTTCTGTCCCTTGCGGGCACCGGAAGCCAGTATCGCATTGGAGAGCTTGTTGACGCAGGCGTTCAGCTCTCGAAAGCTCAACCGATGGTTGCCCACCGCCAGGGCAGGGTGGTCAGGCCGATAACGCGCATGGCGGGTGAGAAGCGTGCCGATATTCAACGTCACATCCCGGGTTCCGGGACGAGTATAACTTCAATGGAACTTTAAATGGCGAACCTTTAATGGAACCTTTAATGGTGCCGGGGCCGATATATTCACGACCCTAAAAGGTGCCTAAAAGGTGCCGGGGCCGATATATTCTCCGAATATATCGGCCCCGGCACCTTTTGTTAGGAATCGCTCTTGAAAAAAGTATCGGCCCCGGCACCTTTAGAGGAGGGATCTTTAGGAGGGATCTTTT